>Ga0180430_10000522_pt1 | contig 41543 bp, 33 predicted proteins | sample SS_ome_9_FD_132999 | JGI IMG/M metagenome (GOLD analysis project Ga0180430, IMG submission 132999) | Hypersaline lake sediment archaeal communities from the Salton Sea, California, USA - SS_1_S_2 metaG | ecosystem: Environmental > Aquatic > Non-marine Saline and Alkaline > Hypersaline >...
AGATTGTCAGTGCTATGGAAAGAATGAACTGGCTCCCCACAAAAATCTGTCTCAGATTACGCTGAAACACCATGCCTGTTCTGCCAACCCCATGTTTTCTGACCAAAATGCCGGAAGCTACCTGCACCGCAGGATAAAATCCTGAGGCAAGACCAACAAGGAGAAGAGACACGACCATACCCAACCCAATACTGGCATTGAAATAGGCAGGAGAAATTACGATGCCCAGCAGATCTTCAAACAACCTGAGGCCCAATGTAGCCAATATTGCAGCAGCTCCCCACGCCAGCATGGAGAACAGGACCGACTCAAATATGAAATAGCTGCTGATGGCTCCCCGACTCGCGCCATGGATCTTTCTGATCCACATCTCTTTCTCCCGATTGACCATATTGGCAGAGGTCAGAATCAAATAATTCAGGCAGGCCAGCAGCAGGATCAAGACAGCTATACCCATAAACATATATAGTTTGATCCTGTCGCCATGACCATGTTCGGCATTGAAAAATTCGAAATCAGCACCATATCTGAGGTCAGCAATTGAGATCATTCCAATATCAAAATGTTCAGACGGTACATTTTCTCTCCAAATCTGCCTCATCATGGAATCCACCTGATGGGGATCAGCAGTGGGCAGAAGCTTGATAAAGGTTGCATCGGAGAGTTGATTCCATTCCGTGGTGATCCCGTATTCAGCGTCATAGGGGATGAGAAAGTCGAATTGAAGACTGGAATTCATGGGAATATTCTTAAACACTCCTTTCACAACAAGTATCTGATCCTCCTTATAAATGAGTTCCTGATTGATTGGATCGATGCCCGGGAAAAGCTTTTCTGCTAGGTTCCTGGAGAGCAGGATAGAATTCAGATCGCTCAGCGCACCGGCATTCCCCGATAATAATTTGAAATTGAGCACTTCTAAAAAGTCAGGATTTGCAGCTACACCGAACTCCTTAAATGAATGTTCCCCGGTTCCTATGCTGCGTCCTCCATATAAATACAGAAAGTGAAATGCTTTGTCGATCAGTGGAATTTGCATGGCCAGCTCAGCAGCAAGCGGTTGCGGCGTCTCCGGAAACGCACGGACATTGCCCGTATTGTCTTTGATATCCGTGGTTACCATGTATATCTGCCCTGGCTGCCTGTGAAACCTGTCGAATCTCAATTCCTGCATTGTCCAGGCACTGATAATGAACACACATGCCAGCCCAATGGCAAGCACTGCAAGGCTGTAAACGGTATGGCTTTTAAAACGGAAAATTTGCCTGGTTGCCATCATAAACTGATAGCGGATCACGATAAGGGATTTTGAGATTTCCATAGTCGGGGAGTTAGTGCGAAAAAATTTTGCAACGTAATTTATAGTTGTTCTACTGTTTTTTTAGTTGTTCTACTATAAACGCAGTAGACAAGAATAAAATTGTCGGTGCAATAGATATTTTTGCACATGGCAGGATTTATTAACAGGAACAGTGATACAAACCCACTTTACGTGAATTGAGATGTAGCAGCCGAACAAAACAGATCAGCTGCCGGGTCTTCTTGCCAGGTGCCAGAGGCCTTTGCCCCCCTGGTGCCTTTGTCAGGTTTGAATAAACCGTGCAGAATTATATTTCAGGATGCTGCGCAGCAGCTCCTCGTTGTTCATGTTCCCTTAGCCTTGCATTGAAAAATGCCGGTCACAATCCTTTTCAAGTTCCTTCAGGTATTTTTTTGATACATGAAGGGTGTGCCTCGACTGGTTAACAATGTCACAGGTCATGTTCTTACGATCGACCGCTGCCAGGTAGTGCAGGTTGACAATTACCGACCTGCTGATCCTGGAAAAACAAAGCTGGGGAAGCATCTCCTCCACTTTCCCCAGGTTGATGGAAACGGTCAGCCGTTTGCCCGAATCCAGCTCAATTACCGTATAATTCGAATCCGCCCGGCAACACAGGATCTCTTCAGGATCGATCATCGTAAAGCCGGTCCGGTTCCTGAACTTCAGTTTCGTTTTTTCATTGAGCTGGTACATGAGTTGCGAAAACCGGTCGTTCATCCGTTCGGATTGTACCTTCTCGGAAAATTTAGCAAGGGACGCCGCCAGGTCAACCTTTTTCACCGGTTTCAACAGGTAATCAAACGCCGAGGACTTGATCGCACGAATGGCATATTTCTCATACGCCGTGACAAAAATCACCTCCACGTTCACCTGGTGTTGACAAAGTTTTTCAACCAGCACAAAGCCATCTTTGTTTGGCATCTGGATGTCCAGCAGAAGCAGGTCGGGTCTAAATTTCAAAATCATGGGAAATGCCTCGTCAACACTACCCGCTTCACCCTGGATGGTCACCCCGGGCATACCGGACAACAATTCCCTGAGCAGGTCGCGGGCCGACCGCTCATCATCGATTATAATCAGACTCAGGTGCTTCATATTTATTGGTTTTCGGACCCTGAAATCCTTGGGAATCAAAAGAATTTCTTTTGTCCCGGCCCCACTTCCGTCATATTTGAAGAGATCCTGGAGCGTAAAAATAAAATTTATTATGAGAATTTTCTATTCCACCCCAGGAAGAATGGCATCTTCCAGGTGCTCGAGGTCCATTTTCGTCCCCTTCCTGATCACAGCCAGCAGATCAAACCGGACCGGCAGCCGCACCTGGTACTGGTACAGGTAATGTTCGGAGGCCTCCAGGATAAGCCGCTCCTTTGCCACCGACAACAGGTCCTCCGGCGGTGAAAATCCACCCTGGACCCTGGCCTTTACTTCGGCTACCACGAGTACCCTCCCGTCGGTACAGACAATATCAAGCTCCTTGTGGCCATAGCGCCAGTTGCGATGGAGGATACAATACCCCCTGGAAACCAGGTACCGGGCCGCAAAATCCTCGGCCTCAGCGCCAAAATCGTGTGATTCAGCCATATCATTCTGTTTAAAGTGTACCATTAACATCGCGAATCCGGAAGAAGATTTTTCCGCGGGAAAGCGAAGCAGCTTGTCCGCTATTTCAGAAATACTTCCCGCCTGCACGGCTGAAGGTAAGCAAGGCTTCCTCTCAATACATCCGCAGCGTGCCGGACCCCCGTTCGATGGTTAATGTGCTGACCCGCCCGAATATCAGCGGAAAATTGGATTTTTTATGCCCGGCAGGAAAACCGAACATGGCTGGAACATTGTATTTATGTACTTTTTCGGCAATGATCTCCAACGCATTTCTTCCGAAGGGAACCGAATTGTCGTGCATACCGGAAAAATCACCCACCACCAATCCTGCGATTTTCTTAAATATGTCACGCAATTCAAAATTGGTTACCATCCGGTCGATATGGTACAGGTACTCGTCGATATCCTCCAAAAACAAAATACTGCCCTCATATTCAGGCTCGTACCGCGTGCCGGCCAGTGAATAGAGTACCGAAAGGTTCCCTCCTGTGAGCCTTCCCGCCACTTCGCCGGGAAGATCAAGGGGATGACCAGCGACATGGTATTCCTTGCGGTCGCCACGGAGCGTTTCGAGCAGGTGCCTGAAAGAGGTTGCATCCTGCGGCTCTTCCATCACCATTGAATAAGGCATGACTCCATGCAAGGTCTCCATGAATTTCCCGATGGCCGCGTGCAGTGCAGTCACATCGCTGAATCCGACCATCCATTTTGGATTTTCACGAACCAGTTCCCAGTCCATCCCCGGAAGTAACTGTGCAGCCCCGTATCCTCCACGTGCTGCAAATACAGCCTTTACCTCACGGTCCATGAATACCTGCTGAATATCACACAGGCGCGCTTCCACGGAACCCGAAAACTGGCTGTCGGATCCATACAGGTTGTCTGCCTCCACGACCCGGTAGCCTTCCTGCCGCACCAGGGCCGCAAAAGGGGCGATCTCTTCAGGAACCACCTTCCGGGCAGGTGCGATGATCCCCACGGCATCCCCTTTTTGTAACCAGGGGGGTGTGATTATTCCACTCATACATGCGAAGGTAAAAATAAAGTAGAATCCGTCTCTCCGAATCATTTATTATCTTTGCGCAAACATTGGTTTTCCCGGCCCTTGAAATCCTTATTACTGATCGTTGAATTTTCAGTGGCACAAATACTTACTTAAGATTAACAATTGTGAGAAAAACATTTAAACGCTACCTGGTTACATCCGCGCTTCCTTACGCCAATGGTCCCATCCACCTGGGACACCTCGCCGGCGTATATGTGCCGTCCGATATATATACCCGTTACCAGCGGCTACGCGGCAGGGACATCATCCACGTGTGCGGCTCCGATGAACACGGGGTGCCCATCACCCTCAAGGCACGCAATGAAGGCGTGAGCCCGCAGGATATCGTCGACAGGTACCATGCCCTTAACAAAAAGGCATTCAGTGATTTCGGGATCACATTCGACATCTATTCAAGAACCTCCAACAAGGTGCATTACGATACCGCATCGGAATTTTTCAAAAAACTGCACGACGAGGGAAAATTCATTGAAAAAACCACCGAACAATATTACGACGAAGAATCCGGAACCTTTCTTGCCGACCGCTATATCACGGGTACCTGTCCGCATTGCAGCAACCCCGGGGCCTATGGCGACCAGTGCGAACAATGTGGCACTTCGCTCAGCCCGATGGACCTGCTCGACCCGGTTTCACGGCTCAGTGGAAGCAAACCTGTGGTGAGGGAAACCAAACACTGGTACCTGCCGCTGGACCAGTATGAACCCTGGCTGAAGGAATGGATCCTGGAAGAACATAAGGAATGGAAACCCAATGTATACGGACAGTGCAAGTCGTGGATCGACCAGGGGCTCAACCCGAGAGCCGTGAGCCGCGACCTCGACTGGGGGGTGCCGGTGCCCGTGGAAGGAGCCGACGGCAAGGTGCTGTATGTCTGGTTTGATGCCCCGATCGGGTACATATCCGCCACCAGGGAACTTACCGACGACTGGGAAAAATACTGGAAAGACGAAGAGACCCGCATGATCCATTTCATCGGGAAGGACAACATCGTGTTTCACTGCATCATCTTTCCCGCCATGCTCAAGGCCGAAGGTACCTTCATCCTGCCCGACAATGTTCCGGCCAACGAATTCCTGAACCTGGAGAACGACAAAATCTCCACCTCCAGGAACTGGGCGGTGTGGCTGCATGAATACCTGGAGGATTTCCCTGGAAAGCAGGATGTGATGCGCTATGTGCTCTGTGCCAATGCCCCCGAGGCCAAGGACAATGACTTTACCTGGAAGGACTTCCAGAACCGCAACAACAACGAACTGGTGGCCATCCTGGGCAACTTCGTCAACCGTGCACTGGTACTTACCAATAAGTATTACGACGGAAAGGTACCGGCTCCGGCTGCACTGAACGCATATGACAAAGAGGTCCTCGCTGAGATCAGCAATATTGCCGGATCCGTGGAACGGAGCCTGGAGAATTTCAGGTTCCGTGAGGCGGTCAAGCTGGCCATGGACCTGGCACGACTGGGCAACAAATACCTGGCCGACACCGAACCCTGGAAGGTGATCAAGACGGACCCGGAACGGGTGCAGACCATCCTGAACATTGCCCTGCAGATCACTGCCAACCTGACGATCCTGATGGAACCCTTCCTTCCTTTCTCCATGGAGAAACTAAGAACCTTCATCAACCTGTCAGATACCGGGTGGGAATCCCTGGGAAGCGCCGGACTTCTGAAACCCGGTCACCAGCTGCAGCAGCCTGAATTGCTCTTCGAAAAGATCGAAGACGAAGCCATTACGAGGCAGCTTGACAAGCTGGCCAACAGCAAATCAAACGGCGAGGGAACGAACGAGGTGGCTCCCCAGAAAGCAGAGATCAGCTTCGATGAGTTCACAAAGATGGATATCCGCACGGCCACCATCCTGGAAGCTGAAAAGGTTCCGAAAACCAAAAAACTGATCAAAATGCTGGTGGATACCGGCATTGACAAACGCACAATTGTTTCGGGCATCGCGGAATTCTATGATGCGGAACAACTTCCCGGACGCCAGGTCTGCGTGCTGGTGAACCTGGCACCCAGGCAAATCAAGGGGATCGAATCCCAGGGGATGATCCTGCTCTCTGAAAACAGCGATGGACAGCTCTTTTTCGTGGAACCCGGCAAAGATGCCCACAACGGGGCGGAAGTGAATTAACCCGGACGGGCCGGACAAGGTCTGATCCCGGAAGCTATCGTTTTCCGGAGGTCCTGGGTTTCCCGGAGAAACACCAGCAGAAACCACAGCTGCCCGGCAGACAATTCCTACCTGGTCAACAGCCAGGCATTGCCCAGCCCCTCCCCGGTTTTCAGCGCGGGAAGCGCATTCAATGCCTCCTGCTTGGTGGCGAAAGAGCGCACGGAAACCCTGTACAGCCTGTTTTCTGTCAGGATAATCTCCGCCGGGTAACCGGCAGCCTTCAGCTGATCCGACAAATCGGTGGCATTTCCAAGGTTCCGGAAACTACCTGCAATAATGAAATACCTGTTTTCCAGAACGGGTGGCTGCACCGGTCCGTCGTCGAGCTCCTCGTCCTCCTGCAAGGATTCAGTGGCAGCTGCATCAAGATCATCCTGTGCCTGTGTTCCCATGGCAGGTTGCTGTCCTGCACCCCCAGCCGTGCCATCATTCCCTTCGTTCCCGATTTCTGTATCCCTGATGATGATCCCATCCCTTCCTACCTCCAGCCCATTGTCTGAAGGGATCAGGAGGACCAGTAACAGCACTGCAATAAGCACCCCGGAAACAATCCAGATCACCCGCCACCTGTTGACCCGTTTGGGCTGCTCTTTTCCCTTCGGAGACGTTCTCGCGGAGACTGGCGGACGAAATGAAACATCTTTTTCACTTCTGTCCCTTTCACCCGCAATACCGGCTGCCGCTTCCGCCGCGCCTGCGGCAGCTGTTTCCTCTTCCCTGACTTCTGAATCTTCCGCACCCGGACCCCTTCCTGCATCCTCCTCTTTCGATGTTCCTGGTGATTCTTTATCCTTTCCTTCCCCGGTTTCCTGAGCATCTTCATTCTCCAGCTCCAGCAAATCGAGCGACGACAAACCGAACAGCTCCGGATCAATTACCCAGTTGGGATCCTTGGCAAAATGAATCCTGTTGTCATCATCCCTGGAAAACTCCCCGACCAGGTCCAGCTGGTACACCTCCCCCTTATCGAGCCTGAACCTGATGGCATCCACCAGCTCCAGCACCTGCTGCCTGGCCTCTTCCGGGTCCATCTGCTCTCCCGAAGCATATGCCTCTGCCAGCCTGCCGTTGTCGTTTGGTTGTGTGGCATCGAACCGGATCACTGCACCGGGAGGATCAATCCTGCCATCATCGCTCCCGACTCCTTTTCCCTCTTCGGGAACCAGGCTTCCAAAACCGGGAAGTACGACCGCTTCCTTCTTTGATAAAATTTGACGAATGTATTTTCCAAGGTATGCCATGATGGGTATGTTTGGGTCAAAAGACCATTCGACAGCAAAATTAATACAAAAGCATGTACATAAGATAAACGGTGGTTCGAAATCTGAACAGAGTTATCAACGTAAAACGCAGGATTTTCCGTTATCATACAAGCAGTTATTGCTATATTCGTAATCTGAAACCCTCATGTGCTATTGTACAAAAAGGGAACCATAGAAAACAAAACAACCCAGCCGCTATGAAACCCTCATCGTTGGGTATACGCAGGGCAATGACAAAAGAATATGTATATACAGAACGAACTAAAGAACATCACGATGAGGGTTCGCCAAGCACCTTATTTTCAATATTATTCTGCGAGACAACCAAATACCCTGAGATAAAACGAAGATTATAACAAATTGTAAATTAGTACTATAACTAAAATATATACTTGTGAAGCAAATACAAATGGTCGACCTGTATGGTCAGTATCTCCGTCATAAGGAAGAGATCGACCTGGCCATGCAGGAAGTGATCAGCTCCACGGCATTCATCAAGGGTCCCGACGTACAGTCCTTCCAGGAGGAACTCGCGGCATACATGGGCGTGGAACACTGCATCGCATGCGGGAATGGAACAGATGCCCTGCAGGTGGCCATGATGGCCCTGGATCTGCAACCCGGCGACGAAGTGATCACCACACCGTTCACGTTTATTGCCACGATCGAGGTGATCTCCCTGCTGAAACTGACGCCCGTGCTGGTGGATGTGGAACCCGGTACCTTCAACCTGGACCCGGAAAAACTCCAGGTGGCACTTTCGGAAAAAACCAGGGCGATCGTCCCGGTACACCTGTTCGGACAAGCGGCAGACATGAACAGGATCCTTGAATTTGCCGGCAGGCACAACCTGTTCGTCATCGAAGACAATGCCCAGGCGATCGGGGCAGCCTACCGCCTGGCCGACGGATCCACGAAGATAGCAGGGGCACTGGGGCACATCGGTTGTACCTCTTTCTTTCCCAGCAAAGACCTCGGCGCCTATGGCGACGGCGGGGCACTTTTTACCAACGACCTGGACCTTGGACAAAAGATCCGTTCCATGACCAACCACGGGATGACCAAAAGGTACCACTACGACCATGTGGGCGTGAATTCCAGGCTGGACACCATCCAGGCCGCCATCCTCCGGATCAAGCTGCGGCACCTCGATGCCTATAACCAGGCCCGTCAGAAAGTAGCAGCTGCATATGATGCCGCTTTCACCACGATCCCGGAACTGCAGGTGCCCGTGCGGAACCAGGATTCGGAACACATCTTCCACCAGTATACCCTGCAGGTGAACAACGGCTCACGGGATGCACTCAGGGATTTCCTGAAAGCGCATGATATTCCTGCAATGGTTTATTATCCGGTGCCGCTCCACCTCCAGGCAGCCTATCAGCAGCTGGGTTACCAGGAAGGAGATTTCCCCGTTACCGAAGCACTCTGTAAAAAAGTGATCAGCCTGCCCGTTCATACGGAAATGGAAGAGGACCAGCTGGTACATATTATCGATACCGTACAAAAATTCTTCAGCAAGTGACACAGGAAAAAACATACTTCGCACACGAAACCGCAGTGATCGACGACGGATGCCGGATCGGTGAAGGAACAAAAATATGGCATTTCTCACACGTGATGACCGGCGCCGTGATCGGGAAAAAATGCAATTTGGGACAGAACGTGGTAGTCTCACCCGATGTGGTCCTGGGCAATAATGTGAAGGTCCAGAACAATGTATCGATCTATACCGGGGTGATCTGTGAAGACGACGTGTTCCTCGGACCCTCCATGGTATTCACCAATATTGTCAATCCCCGCAGCGCAGTAATCCGCCGCGACCAGTACCTGGAAACCCGGGTGGGCAGGGGGGCTTCCATTGGTGCCAATGCGACAATTATCTGCGGAAATCCCATCGGTGCCTGGTCCTTCATCGGTGCAGGTGCAGTGGTTACCCGCGAAGTATTGCCCTATGCCCTGGTGATCGGCAACCCGTCCCGACAGGTGGGGTGGATGAGCGAATACGGACACAGGCTTGAGTTCGGGGAAGACGGCATAGCATTGTGTCCCGAAAGCGGAGAGAAATATGCACTGAATAATAACCAGGTGAAAAAAATTACGTAGTAGACCATGTTGCACCCCGTTACATTGCACAAGAATACTTTAAACAGATTATATTAAATGAACAAAAACTTTACCCTCATCGGCATCGCCGGATACATTGCCATCAGGCACGTGAAAGCAATCCGGGATACAGGAAACGAGTTAGTGGCGGCACTTGACCGCTTCGACAGCGTCGGGTTCGTGGATGCTTTTTTTCCGGATGCAGACTTTTTCGTGGAATTTGAACGTTTCGACAGGCACATTGCCAAGCTGAACCGCACCGGCAGACAAATCGACTATGTTTCCATCTGCTCACCCAATTACCTCCACGATTCACATATCCGTTTTGCCCTGCGCAGCGGTGCCGATGCCATCTGTGAAAAGCCCCTCGTGCTGAACCCATGGAACATCGATGCCCTGCAGGATTACCAGGAAGAGACCGGGAAGAAGATCTATAACATCCTGCAGTTGCGCCACCACCCCAGTATCATCGAACTGAAGAACAAGATCGACAACGGGCCGGCAGATAAGGTATACGACATCGACCTTTCCTATATCACAAGCCGCGGTAAATGGTACCACTATTCGTGGAAAGGAGACGAACATAAATCAGGCGGCGTTGCCACCAATATCGGGGTGCACTTCTTTGATATGCTCACGTGGATCTTCGGAGAGGTCAAAGAAAACAAGGTGCACCTGCTGAAAAAGGACAAGTCGGCCGGGTTCCTCCAGCTGGAAAAAGCCAGGGTCCGCTGGTTCCTCAGTATCGACTTCAATGATGTTCCCGGAGCGATCAGTGAAAAAGGGCAGCGCACCTACCGCTCCATCACAGTGGACGGGGAAGAGATTGAATTCAGCGGCGGGTTCACCGACCTGCACACGGTTTCCTACCAGGAGATCCTCGCCGGAAGGGGATTTGGCGTGGAATGCGCCAGGAGCTCCATTCAAACTGTGTATGACATCAGGAATGCAGCCCTCTCAACCCCGAAAGAAGATTACCACCCATTTATAAAAAACACCTAAGAAAATCTCGATATGTACAAAGAACTCGTTGACAAAAAAAAGACCATGGCTGTGATCGGACTGGGCTACGTGGGCCTGCCCATCGCACTCGAATTCGCAAAAAAAATAAAAGTGATCGGTTTCGATATCAGGGAAGACCGCATCGAACAGATGAAACGCCGGATCGATCCCAGCAACGAACTGGAAGCCGGAGATTTTGACGGTACCGATATCACTTTCACTGCAAACATCGACGACCTGAAAACAGCCGACTTTTATATCGTGGCGGTCCCCACACCCATCGATGAGCACAAAAAGCCGGATCTCAGACCCCTCCTCAGCGCAACCCGTACGGTCGGAAAAGTACTGAACAAAGGCAATTACGTCGTATACGAATCCACTGTTTATCCAGGCTGTACCGAGGAAGACTGCATCCCGCTGCTTTCAGAAATTTCCGGGCTGGAGTTCATCACCGACTACAAGGTGGGTTTCTCACCGGAAAGGATCAACCCGGGAGACAAAAAACATACACTCACCAGCATCACGAAAGTGACTTCTGGATGTGATGCGGAATCGGCAGAAGAAATTGCAAAGACATACGAGATCGTGATCGCCGCGGGAGTGCACCGCGCCAGCTCCATCAAGGTGGCCGAAGCAGCCAAGATCATCGAAAATACCCAACGCGATATCAACATTGCCTTCATGAATGAGCTTTCCATGATATTCAACAAAATGAACATCAATACCTTCGAGGTGCTGGAAGCTGCAGGAACAAAATGGAATTTCCTTCCCTTTTTCCCGGGACTGGTGGGTGGACACTGCATTGGTGTGGACCCCTACTACCTGACCCATAAATCTGCCATGTACGGACACCATGCACAGATCATCAACGCCGGAAGGGGAATCAACGACGGTATGGCCGCATGGGTCGCCAAACAGGTAACGATCCGGCTCTCCCACCAGTTCACCAATCTGAAAGATTGCAGGGTCCTGGTAATGGGAACCACGTTCAAGGAAAATGTGAGCGACATACGGAACTCGAAGGTGGCCGATGTGGTCTATGAACTGAAAGATTTCGGCATGGGGGTTGAAGTCATTGATCCATATGCCAACCCCGATGAGGTCCAGGAAGAATATGGCTACAGCCTTATTGAAAAACCTTCCGGGAAATACCACGCAGTGGTCGTCGCCGTAAGCCATGCAGAATACGCTGAAATGGATGAGGCTGCACTGGAAGCATTGCTCGTGGAAGAAGGACTGGTGGTTGACCTTAAAGGATTATACCGAAACAGGATCAAGAAACTTAATTACTGGAGTCTGTAAAAAAAATCATTATGCGCACAGTACTTGTAACAGGAGGAACAGGATACATCGGTTCACACACCGTGGTGGAACTGCAGGAAGCGGGATACAGGGTGGTCATAGTTGATAACCTTTCCAACTCATATGCCGAAGTGGTGGACAGCATCGAAGCAATCACCGGAACCAGGCCTGTCTTCGAAAAGGCTGACCTGAAAGACAGGGAGGCAACCATGAAGGTGTTTGCATCCTACCCCGATATTGAGGCAGTGATCCATTTTGCCGCGCTGAAAGCCGTTGGCGAGAGCGTGGAGATCCCGCTGGAATACTACAAGAACAATATCGATTCCCTGATCCATATCCTGGAGGCCATGCAACAACACGATGTGAAGAATATCGTTTTCTCCTCCTCGTGCACTGTATATGGTGAACCCGATCAGTTGCCGGTGACAGAGCAGGCTCCCATCAAAAAAGCCAATTCCCCCTACGGCAATACCAAGCAAATCTGCGAAGAGATCATGCAGGATTTCAGAATACCCAATCCACAGATCAACGTGATCTCCCTCCGGTATTTCAATCCCATCGGTGCACATCCCAGCGCGCTGATCGGTGAATTGCCCATTGGCGTTCCGAACAACCTGGTTCCTTTCATCACCCAGACTGCGATCGGCCTCAGGGAAGAATTGAAAGTATTCGGAGATGATTACAATACTCCCGACGGATCAGCCATCCGCGATTATATCAACGTAGTGGACCTGGCAAAGGCACACGTGGTAGCCATCGAAAGATTGCTGAATGGCAAAAACAAACAAGGATATGAGATTTTTAACCTGGGTACCGGCAAAGGGAATTCAGTACTGGAAGTGATCAGGGTCTTTGAAAAGGTCACCGGTGCACCCCTGAAATACAAAATCGTCGGACGGCGGGAAGGAGACGTGGAACAGGTATATGCCGATACACGCTATGCAAATGAAGCGCTGGGATGGAAAGCGGAAAAGGACCTGGAAGAGACGCTTGCCACGGCCTGGAAGTGGGAACAGTATTACCGGTCGAAAGAATAAAAACCCACATAAACAGCACCTGTTCTCCGGCAGTTTGAACAGAATTTATACCCGCTTATTATCAGATTCAAAATGAAAAAATACAAATGAAATCCGCATCATTGGGAATAGCTAATTAAGCGGGCAATGACAAAAAAATGTAATATGAAAAAAATATTGATCACAGGAGGAGCTGGCTTTATCGGCTCACACGTCGTCAGGTTGTTCGTGAACAAATACCCGGATGTACAGATCATAAACCTGGATGCACTCACCTATGCAGGGAACCTCGAAAACCTGAGGGATATCGAAGATGCCGGGAATTATACCTTTATAAAAGGAGATATCACCGACCAGGAATTCATCGATGAACTCTTCACTGCACATGATTTCAGCGGGGTGATCCACCTGGCGGCAGAATCACACGTGGACCGGTCCATCGAAGACCCCCTCTTGTTTATACGGACCAACATCATCGGGACCATGAACCTGCTGAATGCATGCAGGAACAACTGGAAAACATTCGAGGGAAAAAGATTCTACCACATCTCCACGGATGAGGTGTATGGCAGCCTGGGCGACGAGGGACTATTTACCGAAACCACCCCGTATGATCCCAAAAGCCCCTACTCAGCATCCAAAGCCAGTTCCGACCACCTGGTGAGGGCCTACAGGAACACCTACAAGCTTCCGGTAGTAATCTCCAATTGCTCCAACAACTACGGACCCAACCAGTTCCCGGAAAAACTGATCCCGCTTGCCATCAACAACCTGAAAACCAACAAGCAGATCCCTGTCTATGGAAAGGGTGAAAACATCAGGGACTGGCTTTACGTGGAGGACCATGCAGATGCCATCGACAGGGTGTATCACCAGGGAATGGATGGCGAAACCTATAATATTGGCGGCAACAACGAATGGAAAAACATCGACCTGATTCGACTGCTGTGCAATATCATGGACCGGAAACTCGACAGGAAACCGGGAACCAGCGAAGGACTGATCACTTTCGTGAAGGACCGTGCAGGCCACGACCTCCGCTATGCCATCGACAGCAGCAAGATCAGCCGTGAACTGGACTGGAAACCTTCACTCACCTTCGAAGAGGGGCTGGAAAAAACCGTCGACTGGTACCTGGAAAACAACGAATGGCTGCATAACGTCACCTCGGGGGCATACGCAGAGTATTATAAGAAAATGTACAAAGATTAGGAACCTACTCCACCGTCACACTCTTCGCCAGGTTCCTCGGCTGGTCCACATTGCAGCCGCGCATAACTGCGATGTGGTAGGCGATCAACTGCAAGGGTATGGAAGAGAGCAGTGAAACGAGCACCGGGTCGGTATCCGGAATCGCGATCACATGGTCCGCCATCTTCACAATCATATCGTCCCCTTCCGTGACAATCGCAATCACCACGCCATTCCGCGCTTTCACCTCCTGTACATTGCTGACAATCTTTTCATATGAGTTGTCGCGCGTGGCAATCACCACCACCGGCATATTCTCATCGATCAGGGCAATGGGCCCGTGTTTCATTTCGGCCGCAGGATACCCTTCGGCATGTATGTAGGAAATCTCCTTGAGCTTCAGTGCTCCCTCCAGTGCCACCGGGTAAGAGACACCACGGCCCAGGTAGAGCGCATTGGTCACATCCTTGTAGATGGTTGCAATCTCTTTGAGGGCATCGTCATGCTCCAGTATTTTCTCAATTTTCCCCGGTATCGCTTCCAGCTCGTTCAACAGCGCAGCATACCGGTCATCTGCAATCAGTCCCTTGCCCCTGGCCACCATCATGGCCATCATGGTCAGCACTGTTACCTGGGCAGTAAAAGCCTTGGTGGATGCCACGCCGATTTCCGGACCGGCATGGGTATACACCCCGGCATGGGTTTCGCGTGAAATGCTCGAGCCAACCACATTACAGATCCCCAGCACAGTTGCTCCCGATTCCCTGGCCAGCTGGATCGCAGCCAGCGTATCGGCCGTCTCCCCGCTCTGGGAAATGGCGATCACAATATCTTCCTTGCAGATCACCGGGTTCCTGTACCTGAATTCAGAGGCATAATCCACTTCCACCTGCACCCTGGCCAGGTCCTCAAAGAGGTATTCTCCCACCAGTCCGGCATGCCATGATGTACCGCAGGCAAGAATCACGATACGTTTGGCCTCGATAAGCTTGTCGTACACATTATATAATCCCCCCAGCTTGATCTCGTTCTTTTCCAGGTTCAGCCTGCCACGGAAAGTATCCCTGATGGACCTTGGCTGCTCAAAGATTTCCTTCAGCATAAAATGATCGTAGCCGTTCTTCTCAATCTCCGAGATTCCCAGGTCAAGTGTCTGTACACGCGCTGCCAGGGCATCGTCCCTGACCGTGGTCTTCAGCACCAGCTCATCCATTTTGATCACCGCCACATCATCATTGTCGAGGTAAATCACCCGGTCAGTATATTCAATGATCGGTGTGGCATCCGAAGCCAGGAAATACTCGTTGTCACCCAGACCGATCACCAGGGGACTGCTTTTCCTCGCTGCGATGATCTTGTCCTTCTCTTCGCTGCAGAGGATCACCAGCCCGTAGGCACCAATCACCTTGGAAAGCGCCAGGCGCACCGCTATTTCAGCAGAAACCTCCTGCGACTTATAGATATACTCAATCAGGTTGGCCAGGACTTCCGTGTCTGTTTCGCTCCTGAAGGTATATCCCTGCTCTTCCAGGCTGTCCTTCAGGTAACTGTAATTCTCGATGATCCCGTTATGGATAATGGTGAATATACCGTTCATCGACACATGGGGATGGGCATTTACATCACTGGGTTCTCCATGAGTGGCCCAGCGGGTGTGACCGATTCCGATGTTGCCCGTGATGTCCTGACCGGTACAATACTCCTCCAGGTCGGTGACCTTGCCCTGTTTTTTAAAAACGTTAATGTCTCCGTTCAGCAATGCCACACCGGCGGAGTCATACCCTCGGTACTCGAGTCTTTTCAATCCTTTCAGCAGGATCGGATAAGCATTCTGCTTACCAATATAACCTACAATTCCACACATAATTAAAACTTCGTATAAATGAGTTCCAGTCTTAGACCACCTTTATGGCCCGAATGGTTGCTCCAGAATTTAATTATTTTGTTTGAGGTGGCGGGATCATCTACATAAATATACAGTTCACCGTTCCCGATCTCGCCGGAAACAACAGATTGAAGATGTCGCGCGATGTTAAAGGTATAAAAATAAAGTGGATCCAGGAAAGCACTGTTCTCATTGGATTGGGTGAGCATCCCGAAAAATACCCGGTCGGTGGCAATCACCCGGTCATACATGGGGATATAGGTTCCGTCATCCAGGCGGGTCTCCATCATCAGCTGCTGCGGATAGTCCTCCCCGGGAATTCCCATAATGCTGTCGGGCACCAGGTAGAATACCAACCTGGCTGAATTGATGGCAATAATGCCCTCGCCTACGTAATCAGTGATATCCGGAACTGTCACTTTCACGTTCACCCCGGCCATTCCCTGAACATAGGCGATACCCGGTACCGCGTCGGGATCATCCAGGTATGAGGCAATGGTAGTGCCTGTGTAATCGTGCTGGAAAATGTTTACTTTCTGGGCTTGTTCATCATTGAAGCCCAGGGTATAGGTACTGAGCGGAATAGAATCTGCCGCGATCTCCACGATGGTGTCGTGAAAGTACTTGAACTTCAGTCCTGCCGATGCATTGGACAGCTGCAGCTTTGCCATGGCACCGCCTTCGTCGACCGGTTCCATGGTGATGTAAAGCCCACGGAGCAGCCTTTGTGTCCTTAAGGTATAAAAAAAAGTAGAATCCGCCGGGTTGGTAGCTGCTATCATCCTGCTCAGCAGATCAGGATCATTGATCTCGAAATCATAAAGGATGCCTGGCTCGGGAACGATCACTTCATCCACCAGCGGCTCCGGGTCATATTTGCCGGTGACGTCGTAATCCGAGTAATAGCTGGTTCCCATATCCAGGCTGTCCAGGAATTCGTATACCCTGATGCGCATCCCGGCAGCCGTATCGCCCAGTACTTCATTCACAAAAAGAGAGAGCCTGAGGGAATCGATATAGGGTTCTTCACCAAAATCGCCGGCACGTGAAAGACTGAATTCCGTAATGATATCTGCACGGGTGAATCCCCTGATGGAATCCATCATGCTGCCCAGGAAATAGTCCCTCGTGGTGGATGCATTTCCCAAAACGGAAGTGACCCTCGGCCTGGAACGTACCAGCCGTGTTTCAAGATCGGTAATCGTATCGGTGTATACCATGATGGTATCCTCTGAAGGGAAAATATCCACTCCCAGGTTATTGTTCTCGGGATCACAGGCATTGAACAGAACAGCGGTAAACAACATCACCAGCATTGTCAGGACCATCTTCCCTGCAACTCCAAGCAGACTTCTATGTTTCATAGGGTAAATCAAATTACGGATTCAGAATATTCTCATAGAAAACGGAATATTCCTCGATATATTTCTCCGGATCCTTGTAATCAAGACTAAGCTTGCCTGATTCTTTGATAATATCCACAATATTGGCCGGTAAATCATCACTTCCCTGGATGGCAGCATCCGAATACTGCAGCGACAGCTTCACCAGGTTTTCATAAGTGGGATCCTTGATCACGGCAAGGTCATCCCTGCTTACTCCATTCAGCACCGCCTTTTCCTGGAGTCTTTTATCCATCGGCTTGTCAAAGCCATTGTTGTAGTATGAAAACACGACCTTTGAATCGGCAAACAGCGGATCCTCCCTGTAGGCCTTCTTGAGGTACAACGGCACAAGTGAAGTGAACCACCCATGGCAATGGACCAGGTCGGGCGACCACCTCAGCTTTCGCACAGTTTCCAGCACACCCCTGGCAAAAAAGATCATCCTTTCGTCATTGTCTCCGAAAAAATTTCCCTTTTCGTCCTGCATGGTTGCCTTCCGCTGGAAATAATCCTCATTGTCGATGAAATACACCTGCATCCGGGCTGCCTGTATGGAAGCCACCTTGATGATCAGCGGATGATCCGTGTCATCTATGATCAGGTTCATGCCCGATAAACGTATCACTTCATGCAACTGGTTCCTGCGCTCATTGATGTTCCCGTAGCGAGGCATGAAGGTCCGGATCTCCTTGCCTGTCTCCTGGATGCCCTGTGGCAGGTACCTGCCGATATGGGACATTTCATTCTCCGAAAGATAGGGGGTAATTTCCTGGGAAACGAATAAAACTTTTACACTTTCCATTATTTATCAGGACTTGTTTTTGATCCTGCAAAGGTACTAAAAATTATTGAGACCCCAAGGTGTTCCGCCTCCTCGTATATACAGTAAAATAGTGACTGGCTAGAATTTCCGGGATGCCTGCATACAGACAAAATAGAAAGAACCGCAAAACAGTCAGCCGGTTTTCCACGCGGAATACCTATCTTTGTGCCCGCGGAAAAAAAATGAAACAGATCAATCATATCCCGCCCTTGCAAAAAGCTGTCTCCAATGCAAGGGAAGAAGGGAAAACAATTGGGCTTGTCCCCACCATGGGCGCGCTGCACCAGGGCCACATTTCGCTGATCAAAACAGCAGAAAAAAACGGCGATTTCATCGTGGTCTCCATCTTCGTAAATCCGACGCAATTCAATAATCCCGACGACCTGGCGCGCTATCCGCGTAACCTGGCCTCCGACCTTCGAATGCTCGTTGGTCATGGTGTGGAGATCGTATTCGTCCCCACTGTGGAGGAAATGTATCCTGAACAGGATACCCGCAACTTCGACCTCTCTCCCCTGGACCAGGTGATGGAAGGAAAATTCCGGCCGGGCCACTTTAACGGCGTCGCACAGATCGTCAGCAAACTGTTTGAAGCCGTGCAACCCGACCGTGCCTACTTCGGACAGAAGGACTTTCAGCAACTGGCCGTGATCAGGAAACTGGTTGCGCAAGACAACCTCGACATCGAAATCATCGGTTGTCCCATCATCAGGGAACCCGACGGACTGGCCATGAGTTCCAGGAACCAGCTGCTGACCCCTGGGCAAAGGGCCGCGGCACCCCATATCCATGCGGTACTCCAAAAGGCCCGGTCCCTGAAAAACAGCAAATCGCCCCGCGCATTGCAAACCATGGTGAAGGAAGCAATCAACAACCACCCGCTGATGCAACTGGAGTACTTTGAAATTGTTGATGATCAGACGCTTAAACCCATTTCTTCCTGGGACAACCCCGCGAACAAAGTAGGCTGTATCGCTGTTCATTTAAGTGAGGTCAGGTTAATAGATAACATTTATTTTGATTAACTTTGTAATCATGAACATCGAGATTGTTAAATCCAAGTTACACAGGGTTACCATAACAGAAGCGAACCTGAATTACGTGGGAAGTCTGACCATCGACGAAGATCTGATGGATGCCGCCAACCTGATCGAGAATGAGAAGATCCAGGTGGTCAACATCAACAACGGTGAAAGACTGGATACCTACGTGATCACAGGAGAAAGAGGCAGTGGCGTGATCTGCATGAACGGTGCAGCAGCCAGGAAGGTTCAGGTGGGAGACATCATCATCATCATTTCCTATGCCACCATGGATTTCGAAGAGGCAAAAACATTCCGGCCCAGCATCATCTTCCCGGATACCGCAACCAACAAACTTACCTGACCCTGCTTTGAATAAATCGATCCGGCAAACAATAAGGTTCTCCGTTTTCCTGGCAATAGGAATCCTGCTCCTCTATTTCGCCTTCAAAGGAGTCGATTTCCAGGAAATGTGGGAGCATCTCAAAGGAGCAAAATACAGCTGGATCGGGTTGTCACTGGTGTTCGCCATTATCTCGCACATCAGCCGTTCCAGGCGTTGGATCATTCTCATCGAACCACTGAAATACAGACCATCGCTCTGGAATACCGTCAATGCCACACTGTTCGGATACCTTTCCAATTATGCACTCCCCAGGGCAGGCGAAGTAGCGCGATGCGTGGCCCTTGGCCGGAAAGAGAAAATTCCGGTCGACGCGCTGATCGGAACCGTGATCGTTGAAAGAACCATCGACCTGCTATCCATGTTCCTCATCATGCTGATTCTGCTGGTGGCCCGCTTTGAAAAATTCGGTGCATTCTTCAGCGATTATATATTTCAACCCCTAAGCGAGAAGATATCCGGTATATTCGGGGAGTCTGTCGTCTTCTGGATCATTGTGGCAGGCTTCCTGCTGATCGTTGCCGTCGCACTCTTCCTACTGCGCGAAAGATTACTGAAAATCAAACTGGCGCAAAAGCTCGTCAATGTCCTGAAAGGCGTGGTCGAAGGACTCAAATCGGTGTGGAAAATGGAACGCAAATGGGAATTCCTGTTCCATACGGTCTTTATCTGGACCAATTATGCACTGATGACCTGGGTAGTGGTATTCGCCCTGCCGGAAATTACCGGCGAACTGAAATTCGTGGACGGTATCTTCCTGCTGGTGATCGGCAGCATGGGCATGGCCGTGCCGGTGCAGGCCGGGATCGGGGCATTCCACTGGATCGTCTCACGGGGACTGCAATATGTTTATGGAATTGGTGAAACCGAAAGCCTGGTGTTTGCCACTTTGCAGCACGAATCCCAGACTTTGCTGATCCTCTTGCTGGGAAGCCTCTCCATGGTCTTCCTCTTTTCATCAAAATACAAACCAAAACCCGTTCCTGAACTTTCTGAAATTGAACCTGAAGGAAAAAATAACGGATAAAATTGTCAGCGCAAGTGCACTTGCCCGCAAATTGCAGGAAGCCAAAGCGGCAGGCAGTTCCATCGTATTCACCAATGGCTGCTTCGACCTGCTGCACCCGGGCCATATCAGGGTGCTTGCAGCTGCCAGTGAGGAAGGCGATGTGCTGGTCGTGGGACTTAACTCCGATACCTCTGTGCAAAAGCTGAAAGGAAAACACCGCCCGGTGATGGACCAGCAGTCACGCGCCACCATGCTGGCGGCACTGGCCATGGTCGATTACGTGGTGATCTTCGAAGAGGAGACCCCGCTGGAACTCATCCGTCAGCTCGCACCCGATGTGCTGGTAAAAGGAGGCGACTACCGCACGGCAGAGATCGTTGGAGCACAATTTGTCAGCGAACACGGCGGCAGAACAATCACCGTCCCCCTGCTGGAGGGCTTTTCCTCCACCAGCCTGATCAGCAAAACAAAGAAATAAGGTCCTTTCCCGCCTTAATTATTAACTTTCCCCGCTGAAAATTTCAAAACTGTGCAATTTACCTGTGCAGGATCCATGGATTTTATGTAAGTTTAATTTCCGTTTTTCAATATGGCCAAATCAAAAACAGTATACGTATGCCAGAATTGCGGCGCTGAATCTGCCAAATGGGTTGGCAGGTGCAACAGTTGTGGCGAATGGAATACCCTCACCGAACAGGTGATACACAAATCGCCGGCCCGGAGGTTTGAATCCGAACCCGGACGCAGGTCCGTGCCGGAAAAGATCACCGAGGTACATTCCGACAAGCTGCAACGGTACGATACCCGTAACAATGAATTCAACCGGGTGCTCGGGGGCGGACTGGTTCCCGGTTCCATGGTCCTGATCGGCGGGGAACCGGGGATCGGCAAATCCACCCTTGCCCTGCAGATTGCCATCAACTTCCAGGCATCCACCCTGTATGTGTCCGGCGAGGAGAGCCCGCAACAGATCAAAATGCGGGCCGAACGGCTGGGCAGCCTGAACGAAGCTACCCTGGTTCTCGCTGAAACCTCCCTGCAGGGGATCATCACCCAGATCAACCAGGTAAAACCGGAACTGGTGATCATCGATTCCATCCAGACCCTCTTCTCCGAAGAGATCGAATCCACCCCCGGGAGCGTCTCACAGGTGCGGGAATGCGCCGCACAGCTGCTGCGGGTGGCCAAACAGACAGGCATACCCGTGATCCTTATCGGGCACATTACCAAGGAAGGAAACCTGGCCGGACCAAAGATCCTGGAACACATTGTCGACACCGTGCTGCAGTTCGAAGGCGACTCGCACCACATGTACAGGATCCTCCGGGCAAGCAAGAACAGGTTCGGATCCACCTCCGAGCTGGGGGTGTTCGAGATGCGAAACGACGGACTTGCCGAGGTCTCCAATCCCTCGGAAGTGCTGCTCAGTCAGCAGTCCAATGACCTGAGCGGATCGGCCGTTGCCGCCAATATCGAAGGAATCCGGCCCCTGATGATCGAGACCCAGGCACTGGTCAGCACCGCCGCATACGGAACACCGCAACGCACTTCCAATGGTTTTGATGTCAGGAGACTGAACATGCTGCTGGCGGTACTCGAAAAACGAGCGAACTTCCACCTCTCCAGCAAGGATGTGTTTATCAATATTGCCGGCGGACTCAGGGTGGATGATCCCGCCACCGACCTGGCCATTGTCAGTGCCGTACTCAGCTCCACGGTCGACATTGCACTGGACAAAAAGAGCTGTTTTGCAGGCGAGGTGGGCCTGTCAGGTGAAATAAGGCCGGTGGGCAGACTCGGGCAACGGATCTCTGAAGCTGAAAAGCTCGGATTCAGTACCATATTTGTTTCAGCATTTCACGACAAGGCCCTCCAGACAGACCGGTTCGCCATCCGGATCGTCAAACTGGCAAAGGTCCAGGAATTACCCAAATACCTGTTCGGATAATGAACACCCGGGAAAACAATGCGTATATACCGCTCCTCAGGGAGGATTACCAGCCGTGTGTACCCCTGTATCCCATCGAAACACCGGGAATTCCCTCCGGTTCAGTATACTATTTCAATACCGGCAGCGGACTCAGGTACGAGGTGCTGTTTGCCAGGAAAAAGGACAATTACCTGGGGAACATCATCAATTTCAGTGTCCTGAACGAGGAGTTCGAAGACGAGTACAGTGAAACAAACCGCGGCGAGGTATACCGTGTCATTGCAACGGTTGCAGAGATCATCCGGCTCTACCACGAACAACACAACTACTGCACCAGCTATGTGTTCAGCGGGGAATTCAAGGATGATAATGACAATGGACTGGCAAGCAAAAGGTCGCTCATGTATTACAACAAGGGACTGAAAATCCTCCACCCTGGCTGGACCATCGCACTGAGCATCAACAAAGTGATTGTATTCAGAAAAAAAAAGAACGATGAATGATCCGCTGCTCAGTATCAGTGACCTGACATTGCAGGCAGGTGAAAAGGTCCTGGTCGATCGCATTTCGCTAGATATTCCGCGCCGCACCATCATGGGACTGGTGGGGGAATCGGGATCAGGGAAGACCCTTACCGCATTGTCGGTACTGGGACTCCTGCCCCGTGGTGTTCGTGTCACTTCCGGCAGTATTAGCCTGAATGGCACGCCGGGGACCACGGAACTGCTCAATCTTCCGGTCAGACAACTCAACCGCATCAGGGGCAACCGCATCTCCATGATTTTCCAGGAACCGATGACCTCTCTGAATCCCACCATGAAATGCGGACCCCAGGCCATCGAACCCCTGCTGAAAGAGAACAGGCATACGCATGCCCAGGCAAAACAGGAGATCCTGAGGTTGTTCAGGGAAGTGAAACTGCCTGATGAACACCTGATCTTCAATGCATGGCCCCATGAGCTCTCGGGCGGACAAAGACAGCGGGTGATGATCGCCATGGCGCTTTCCACCAACCCCGACCTGCTGATCGCGGACGAACCCACCACCGCACTGGATGTTACGGTGCAAAAAAACATCCTCGACCTGCTCTCAGACCTGAGAGAAAAATTTGACCTGGGCATCCTGTTCATTACCCACGACCTGATGGTGCTGAAACAGGTCGCAGATGAAATTGCCGTCATGTACCAGGGAAAAATCGTGGAAACCGGCACCACGAAACAGATCCTGGAACATCCTTCCACACCCTATGCCAAAGGATTGCTGGCCTGCAGGCCGCACCTCGATGAAAAGCCGGAGCGGCTGCCAACGGTATCCGATTTCATGGATCCGGAAAAACAACCCCCGCCACCGCGAGGCAAACACTCCACCGGCATTCAGCAACAGGTCCTTCTTACCGTTCAAAACCTTGAAGTCAGTTTCCACAGCAGGGGCAGATCCGTCACCGCGGTGAATGAAGTCTCTTTCGACGTATATAAAGGGGAAACCCTCGGACTGGTGGGAGAATCGGGATGTGGCAAGACCACCCTCGGCCGGACGATCCTGCAGCTGATTGCAGCCGACAGCGGATCGGTGATCTTCGAGGGGAAACCCCTGAACAGGATGCGCGCGGAAACCCTCCGCCGCACCAGGCGCAGGATCCAGATCGTATTCCAGGATCCCTACTCATCGCTCAACCCGGGAAAAACCATCGGGAGCATCCTCACCGAACCGATGGTGGTGCACCGGCTGGCCCCCGGGAAAGCCGAACGGGAGGCCCGGGCACGGACACTGCTGGAGCAGGTGGGACTCCCCGATGATGCCTACAACCTCTATCCACACCAGTTTTCCGGGGGACAAAGGCAGCGGATCGGCATTGCCAGGGCACTGGCCTGCCAGCCCGATTTTATGATTCTTGATGAAAGCGTTTCCGCACTGGATGTGAGTGTGCAGGCACAGATCCTCAACCTGCTGAATGACCTGAAGGCGGCATATGACCTCACCTATATATTCATTTCCCACGACCTTACCGTGGTGAAATATATGTCCGACCGCGTACTGGTGATGTCGGAAGGCAGGATCGTGGAATCCGGCACCGCGGAAAAGATCTACATGGATCCCGCAGCAGACTATACGCGCAAGCTGATCAGTGCCATCCCTGCGTAGATCGCATCACAGCACCAGGTCACACCCCTGCATGGTTCCGGAAATCGCTTGAGCCACGCCTAGAAATCACTGAAATCCGTGCTTGACGGCCGGTCGGACACATCCACACAATCCAGGTCCAGGTGAAATCCTTCGGGCTGTTCAAAATAAGCCTCCTGGGTAATGCCCAGGGTGGAGTCGGCATATACCTTTTCAAAAAAATTGGCCCAGATGGGAAGCGCCATGTTTCCGCCAGCGCCCATGCCGAGCTGATCGAAGTGCACGGAGCGGTCCTCACCACCCACCCAGACACCGGCAGAAAGCTGCGGAGTGATTCCCATGAACCAGCCATCGCTCTGGTTCTGGGTGGTCCCGGTCTTGCCCGCAATCTCACCCGAGAATTCATACCTCCAGCGCAACCGGTAGGCTGTGCCCCGGTCCACCACATCTTTCAGTAAGGTCAGCATCAGGAAGGCGGTCTCTTCACTGATCGCTTCACTCTCCCTGGCCTGGAAGGTGGAAACCACGTTTCCGTATTTGTCCTCAATACGTGTGACATATACCGGGGAAACATAGATCCCCTGGTTGCCGAAGGTGTTGAATGCACCTACCATCTCCTCGAGCGAGATGTCGGCAGGTCCGTAAATCATCGACGGAACGGGATCGATCCGGGAAGTGATGCCCATCTTGCGCATCAATAGGATGATGCTTTCCGGATTGTAATTCTTGAACAGCCAAGCCGATACCCAGTTATGCGAATTGGCAAGTCCCCATTTCAGGGTCACATATTTACCTGCATTGCTGTTGGGAGGAGGTGCATTCGGGGTATACACCGAATCCAGCACCTGGAATGAAATAGGCACCAATGGAATCTGCCTGCAGGGCGAAACCCCCTCCTGCATGGCCAGCAGGTAAAGGAACGGCTTCACCGTGGATCCCACCTGCCTGCGCCCCTGGGTCACGTGATCGTACTGGAAATACCTGTAATTGTGATCGCCCACGTAGGCCTTCACCTGTCCCGACCTGGGTTCCATGGCCATAAAGCCTGCCCTGAGGATGTGTTTCATATACCGAATGGAATCGTAGGGGCTCAGCACTGTATCTCTCATTCCTTCCCATGTGAAAACCGACATCTCCCTGCGGGTATTGAAAATATCCATAATGGAATCTGCGGACATGCCCCTGCCATGCAAAATCTTGTATCTTTCCGATTGCCGGATGGCCCGGTTCATGGTATTGTGGATCTCCTCCCGGGAGATATCCTCGAAAGGCGCATTGGGCCTTCCCTTTTTTTCTTCAAAGAACGCCGGCTGCAGGTATTCGCTCAGGTGCTCCTCCATCGCCTGCTCCGCATATTCCTGCATCTTCATGTTGATGGTGGTGTAGATCCGCAGCCCATCGCGGAAAATATTGTAACTGGAACCGTCCGGACGCGGGTTCTTGATGATCCATCCATACAACGGGTCGTTCATCCAGCGCAGTGAATCACGCCTGAAATTTTCATAAGCCCATTCCGGATAATCCCCGCGCACAGGCTTATCTGCATTCATGCTCACCCTCAGGTAGGTCCGGAAATGGTTCGCATTGCCTTGCATATGTCCGGCAATATTGAACTGCGCCTCCACCGGCAGTTGCTTGACAGAATCGGCGATGGTTGTATCGAGATAATCATATTTCACCATCTGGTCAATCACCACGTTTCTCCTGCCAAAGGCATTGTCGGGATTCCTGTAGGGATTGAAACGTGTTGGGGCCTTCAGCATCCCCACAAGTATGGCTGCCTCCTCCAGCTTCAATGAATCAGGGGAGGTGTCAAAGAAAGTGCGTGAAGCCGATTTGATGCCAATCACCGCATCACTTCCGAAAGGTACGGTATTCAGGTACATGGTCAGGATCTCGGGCTTGGTGTAACTGCGTTCGAGGCGCACAGCGGTATTCCACTCCTTGAATTTCACAACGGCCATGTGTGCCGCCCTGCCGATCTTTGTTTTGTTCTGCGTAGTATCCCTCGGGAACAGGTTTTTCGCCAGCTGCTGCGAGATGGTGCTGCCGCCGCCTGCATCCTGGCCCAGCAATACAGATTTTACGGCCACCCGTGCAAGACTGCGTATGTCGATCCCTGAATGACGCTTGTACCGCACATCCTCCGTAGCCACCAGTGCGTCAACCAGGTAGGGAGACAGCTCTTCGTATTCCACCAGCGTCCGGTTCTCCACAAAGAACTTATCGAGCAGTTCCCCGTTATCTGTATAGATTTCTGATGCCAGGTTGGTTTGTGGGTTCTCCAGCTCTTCGAAAGTAGGCATGAATCCCATTTTTCCCTTCGCAATCAGGACAAAAAGTACAATTAAAAAAATAAATGCAAGTCCGTACAAGCTCCAGAGAACAGCAAGGAATACCTTGCGTTTATTGGCTTTTTTCAGCATTTTGGAAGATGTTTGCAACAAAAATAGTAATTATTTACAGCAAAAATTTGAGAGTACTCAATCAATTGGTATAATTTTGTGCTTTCATTAAGAAACGTATTGGGGGAGAAAATATGATTGAGAATTTAGTAATTGTTGAGTCACCTGCAAAAGCAAGGACCATTGAAAGGTTCCTGGGAAAAGATTTCGTGGTCAAGTCAAGCTTCGGCCATGTGAGGGACCTTGCAAAAAAGAACCTGGGAATTGACATTGAAAACAATTTCCAGCCGGAATACATTGTTTCGGCCGATAAGAAAAAGGTGGTGAAGGAACTGAAGGACCTTGCAAAAAAAGCCAACACTGTATGGATCGCATCTGATGAGGACCGCGAAGGAGAAGCCATCGCCTGGCACCTCCAGGAGGTGCTCGACCTCGAAAAGGAAAAAACAAGGCGTATCGTGTTCCATGAAATCACGAAAGAAGCCATCCAGCAAGCCATCGAACATCCCCGCAGCATCGACGTGAACCTGGTCAATGCGCAGCAGGCACGCAGGGTGCTCGACAGGCTGGTGGGATTTGAACTCTCCCCGCTCCTGTGGAAGAAAGTGAAACCCTCCCTTTCAGCGGGACGGGTGCAGAGCGTGGCGGTGAAGCTGATCGTGGAACGGGAACGCGAAGTGAATGCATTCCGGCCAAAAGTATATTTCAGGGTGACCGCGACCTTCGCTGTTGCGGACTCGCCCGACAGTGTTTCTGGCGGACAGGAGGTCGGGGCGGAACTTTCAAAGCGCTTTGACACCATCGAAGAGACACGTGCTTTTCTTGAAAAATGTGCCCAGGCAACATTCACGGTCAGCTCCGTGGAGAAAAAACCGGGCAGGAAATCCCCCGCACCACCATTCACCACATCCACCCTGCAACAGGAAGCCAGCAGGAAACTGGGATACTCGGTCTCACAGACCATGTCCATTGCCCAGCGCTTATATGAATCAGGTCTGATCACCTACATGCGTACCGACTCGGTGAACCTTTCGAACCTGGCCATCTCCACAGCCTCTGAAGAGATCAAAAGTGCTTTTGGCGAAAAATACCTGAAGGTGCGCAAATATGCCACCAAATCGAAGGGTGCCCAGGAAGCGCACGAAGCGATTCGTCCCACCTATATCAGCAACCGCACAATCAATGGCAGTAACCAGGAACAGCGTCTGTATGAACTGATCTGGAAGCGAACCATTGCCTCGCAGATGAGCGATGCGCAACTGGAGCGGACCACCATTAAAATTGACGTTTCCACGGCTGAAGAACACTTTGTTGCCACGGGCGAGGTACTGATCTTCGATGGTTTCCTGAAAGTATATATCGAATCCACGGATGAGGAAAACGAGGAGGAGACCGGCAACCTGCTGCCACCCCTCAGGCAGAACGACCTGCTGAACAACAAGCGCATTGAAGCAGTTCAGAAATTCACCCTGCCCCCGGCACGATATACCGAGGCAAGCCTGGTCAAAAAGCTCGAGGAACTGGGCATCGGACGTCCTTCCACCTATGCCCCGACCATCTCCACCATCCAGAACAGGGAATATGTGGTGAAGGAAACACGGCCCGGGGAGAAACGCGAAGTCACTGCACTGACATTGCAGAAAGGGACGGTTGCAGAAAAAATGAAAACAGAGACCGTCGGTCATGAGAAACAAAAACTTTTCCCCACCGATATCGGCATGGTGGTCAACGATTTCCTGGAACAGTACTTCGTGAGCATCATGAACTACAACTTTACGGCAGATGTGGAAAAGAAATTCGACTCCATTGCAATGGGAGAGGAGGACTGGACGGCCATGATCGCAGAATTCTACGATCCGTTCCACAAGAAGGTGGACGAAACCATGCAGACCTCTGAAAAGTCGAAAGGTGAACGGCTGCTGGGCGAAGATCCGGAATCGGGCAAACCGGTTACGGTAAAGATCGGAAGGTTCGGTCCCATGGTACAGATCGGGGAAGCAGAAGATGAGGAGAAACCGCGGTTTGCCAGCCTGCTCAAGGGGCAGGGCATGGAAACCATCACACTCCGGGAAGCCCTCGACCTGTTCAAACTGCCGCGGACACTGGGACAGCTGGAAGGTGACGATGTTACTGTTGCCATAGGCAGATATGGACCCTATGTCCGTCACCAGAACAAATTCGTCTCCCTGCAAAAAGAAGACGATCCCTATACGGTTGGCCTGGACCGGGCCACTGAGCTGATCATGGCCAAAAGGGAAGAGGAGAAAAACCGGATCATCAGGGAATTCGATGAAAAACCCGGTCTGCAGGTGCTGAACGGAAGGTATGGTCCGTATATCGCCTATGACAAGAAGAATTATAAAATACCGAAAAGCAAGAAACCCGAAGAACTTACCCTGGAGGATTGCATGGAGATTATTGAGAAAACACCTGACAAAAAACCCTCCCGGCGACGTAAATCATAAATTGCACACCGTATGGACCTCAATGGATATTTCGACCCAGTTAGCCTTGACCGGCCAGAGTTTCACCTGCTTCCGGAGAAATATTCCTTTGTCAGGAACATCTCCATTCATACCCCCGACAGGCCCATACACAATATGGACCAGTATCAGCTGGCACTGATCGGGGTACCGGAGGACAAGGCTGCCTATATCAGGGGAAGTGCTGCTGCCCCCGACCGGGTAAGGGGAATGCTCTACCAGCTGAGGAAAATCAATAAGAACGTGAAGGTTTACGACCTGGGAAACCTGAAGATCACCGGGAACATCAATGACACCTATTATGCCATCCGCGACATCACCCTCGAATTATTCGAACGCAAAGTGATCCCGTTTTTCATTGGCGGTTCCCAGGACCTCTCTTTCGGGGTCATCCTGGCGCTGGAAAAAATGGAAGGCATCAGGCAGCTGGTAACCATGGATCCCCGGCTGGACTTCTGGCCGGAAAAGGACCCGGAAATCAATTCCAGGAATTACCTCAACCATATCCTTGACAAGAAGGTCAAGAAACACTTTACCTATTCCAACCTGGGGCACCAGGTATATTTTATTGCTGAGAACCAGGTGGATATCCTCGAAAGGGAATTCATGGAAAGTTTGCGGCTCGGGGAACTCAGGGAGGACATCAGGAAGGCAGAACCATTGATCCGTGATGCCGATTTCCTGGGGATTGACATGAACAGCGTGAGACACTCCGATGCCCCGGGTGTCACCAACCCTTCCCCCAACGGTTGTTTCGGGGATGAGCTATGTGCCATCACCCGGTATGGCGGTATCAGCGAAAAAGTGAAAGTGTGCGGATTGTTTGAACTCTCGCCGGAAAAGGACCTGAACGACCAGACAAGCCACCTGGCGGCACAGGCAGTTTGGTACTTCATCGACGGATTGTCCCACCGTCTGAAGGAAAACCCGGTCGAAACTTCCGAACATACCAAAAAATTTATTATCACCCCGGATGAACTCGACCAGGAACTCGTATTTATTAAAAGTAACCTTTCAGAAAGGTGGTGGATCGAGATTCCTGTGAAAAATCCGCTTACAAATCATAACTATTTTATCTCATGTTCGTATGAGGATTACAAAAAGGCCTGCAACAATGTGATTCCTGACAGGTGGTGGCGATATCTGCACAGGTTAGGTAATTAATCACATAGGTTTTGCGTTCTATTGAATACGGAAAAATGGAATTCACCACCTGCCAGGCTGGCAGGGTTGTTTAAATCTTGGGGTGGTTATTAACAATCTGGTGTTAATAATATTTGTGCCGACGGATATTTTTTACTTATTTTACTTCGGCAAAAATGCGGAGTTACAGATGATACAGGCATTTTAGAAAGCACATGAAAAAACTGGCAAGCATACTCTTCTTTGTTTCCCTGACATTTGCTGTGATTGCTCAGCAGGATCCAAAGCTGAGTCAGAATATGTTCCTGGTTCCCGTGTACAACCCGGGAGCAATGGGGCAATCTGACATGATTTGTGCTGCCGCATCCTTCCGCAACCAGTGGGCAGGATTTCCCAACGCTCCCGTGGTCTCAACATTTACCGCACACGCCCCGTTCAACCTCTTCGGAAGATCCCACGGGGTTGGCCTCAACCTGATGAACGACAACGTGGCCCTGAACAACGACCTGTTCGTCAGTGTTGCCTACTCGTACAAGATCGATTTTGGCTCAGGGGTACTCGGTCTCGGGCTGAATGCTGGCTTTGCCAATCACTCCTTCGACCCGTCGGGTCTGAATGGTGCCGATGTGATCGATATTACAGGCGATGACGCCATTCCACAGAATGCGGCGAGCCTTTTCGGTTTCGACATGGGACTGGGAGCATACTATTCCACTGATAAATTGTATTTCGGGCTCTCCACAACCCATCTCAACCAGACCTCTTTCGATTTTCCCGAAGAACTGGCAGAGACCAGGCTGATCAGGCATTATTACGCGGTTGGGGGATATACCATTCAGCTGCCAAACCCTACTTTTGAACTGATGCCATCGTTCATGCTGCAGACTGATGCAAAAGACCACCATATTTATCTCAACACAAATGTCAGATACAATAAAAGGTTCTGGGGAGGAGTTTCATATTCAGTAGGGGGTGCGGTAAGTGCCCTGTTTGGAATTGAACTCATGAATGGTATCAAAGTGGGCTATTCCTATGATATCGAACTTTCACCGCTGTTCAAATACAGCAGCGGATCGCACGAAGTAACTGTGCGGTATTGCTTCGATCTCAGTCTGGATAAGAGCCCGCAAAAATATGAGAGCATTAGATTTTTATAATTATTTACTATATTTAGATTGTTTTTATAATTTGAACTTCTTGATAAAGACGGTTATTGCATAAACACCCAAGCCATGAAAAAAGTACTTATACTGGGATTATTGGTAGCACTTTTAAGCAGTTGTGCCAACTACAACACAGGAGAACTCGTCGGAGTACAGGGAAGGAAAGCTTATATTGAGCCCGATCCTTATGGAATGCTTTTTATCCCCACAGGTTCATTCACCATGGGACCCAGCGACCAGGATATCGCATGGACACAGAACGCACTGGCCAGAACCGTATCGATCGATGCTTTCTGGATGGACGAGACGGAAATTACCAACAACGAATACAGGCAGTTCGTCTATTGGGTCCGCGATTCCATCATGCGCAAAGGACTTGCCGCTGCAGGGATCCAGGATTTCCAGCATATCGACGAGAACGACCAGCCAGTTATCCTTCCCTCCGGGGAACCCAGGATCAACTGGGATACGCCGCTTGACCTGATCAGCAAAGACAGGGAAGGGAACATGAAGACCATCGTTTACGGTGATCCGCTTTCCGGTGATCCGGGCCTTGATCTCTACTATACCGGCGAAGACCAGCTTTCACCGCGCGGCAAGGAACTTAAGGTCGAAAATCTTATCTATAACTATTACTGGGTTGATTTCCAGCAGGCTGCCAAGCACGGCAACAGGATGAAACTTGAATACAACACAGGTGATCCTGAACCAACTGTAACCTATGGCGGACAGGTGGTAAGGCCCGACGGTACCAGGGAAGATGTGGAAGGCAGAAGCTCTTTCGTGAACAAGGACTGGGTAATGGTATACCCCGATACGCTTTGCTGGATCGCAGATTTCACCTATAGCTACAATGAGCCCATGGCCACCATGTATTTCTGGCATCCTTCCTATGACAACTACCCCGTGGTGGGTGTTAGCTGGAAACAGGCCAATGCCTTCTGCAGCTGGAGGACCAGCTACCTGAATGATGCCCTGTTCAAATCAGATTTGCCACTGGTACAGGATTACAGGCTGCCAATGGAGGCCGAATGGGAATTCGCTGCCAGGGGAAACCTGGAACACAGCATGTACCCATGGGGAGGTGTCTACCTGCGTAATAAAATCGGATGTTTCGTGGCAAACTTCAAGCCTCTTCGCGGTAACTACGTGGATGATGGTGCACTTGCCACTGAAAGGGTCGCAACATTCTCTGCCAATGAATACGGACTGTACGACATGGCCGGAAATGTGGCGGAATGGACCATCAGCGCCTATGATCCTTCAGCGTATGTGTTTTCAGCAACATTGAACCCCGACTACAAGTACAATGCAAAACCAAATGACCCGCCGGTAATGAAACGTAAAGTAATCAGGGGCGGTTCATGGAAAGATGTTGCACGCTATCTGCAGGTAAGCGTTCGTGATTACGAATACCAGGACACAGCCAAATCCTATATCGGATTCCGTTGTGTACGTTCATATTTAGGTACAAATTAATAATCAACTATTGTTATGGGAATCACAGAAATAGTCCAAAGTTCAGGCTGGAAATCCTTCACAGCCAAGCTGTATGGTTTCGGAGCAGCGATTGTGATCATCGGCGCCCTGTTTAAAATCCAGCACTGGCCAGGCGCAAGTCTTGCCCTTACCAGCGGACTCCTGATCGAAGCAATTATCTTCTTCTTTTCAGCTTTTGAACCGCTGCACGAGGAACTTGACTGGACCCTGGTATATCCGGAACTTGCCGGTTTGTCGGACCCGGATGAAATTGATGAACTCAAGGAAGAAGCCCTTGCCGGAAGAAATGTCGGATTACAGAAATTTGATGATCTGATCAAGGAATCCCAGATCAGTGAGGCAGATGTAAAAAACCTGGGGAAAAGCATTACTGCAATCTCCGCAACCTCGGAATCCATTGCCGACATCACTGCAGCATCACTGGCTACCAAAGAGTATTTTAATAAAATGGGCAGTGCCGCTACCAATATGGACCAGGTGGCAACCGCCTACGGAACCAATACCGGCCTGCTCAACCAGCAGGTAGAGTCACTTGCTTCATCTTACCAGAATACTTCCCGCCTGATCGATGAAAAAGGAAAAGAGATCGCTGAGAGGTTTGCCGCATCAAGTGCCAATCTTACCGCTGCCTATGAAGCCATGTCGGGCGAAGTAAAACAGGAACATACCCAGATCTCTGATAGTCAGAAGAAATTCCAGGGACAACTGGAACAACTGAGCAAAAGTCTCGGCGAACTGAATACCACCTACCATTCGCAACTCGAGGGAAGCAAGGAACACCTTAAAGGAACTGCCGATGTGTACAAAGGTCTCAACGAAATGGTCAGCAGCCTGAAAACTTCAGTGGATGAAACACAGAAGTACAAGGAAGAAATCACCAAGCTGAGTGAGAGCCTCTCGGAATTAAACAACATCTATGGTTCGATGCTCTCCGCAATGAGCATCCGCAAGAAGTAACAATTAATCTGATTTAATCCATTTCGTATGGCACACGGTAAGGAAACCCCGAGACAGAAAATGATCGGCATGATGTATTTGGTGCTGACAGCCATGCTGGCACTGAATGTATCCAAAGATGTGCTCGATGCATTTGTTATCGTGGATCATGGTCTCAATCAGACCACCGACAACTACGCTTCAAAAAACGAGGGGTTATACGGAAAAATCGACTTTGAATTTGCACAGAACCAGGCCAAAGCAGGAGAATGGAAAGCCAAATCTGATTCGGTCAGGCAAATGTCGGAAGACTTGTTCGCTTTCATCAATGAATGCAAGGTTCAGATCGTTGAGATCTCCGACCCGGAAGCGATAGTTGACGGAGAGGTGGAACTGGAGGAAGTACAGAAAAAAGACAATACAGATACGCCTGCACAGGTGATGATCGTGAATAAAAAAGGAGACGAACTGGAAGAGAGAATCGATGCCTTCCGTGAAAAAATGATCGGGATGATTCATAATCCGGAAGAATACAGCGGCCTGATTGAATCGATCGAGGGTAACCTGGCAACGGATCCGTACCCTGCAGAAAAAGTGGGCGATCCCGATGTGGCATGGCCCGAACACAACTTCGAACACCTGCCGCTCGCATCCGTGATCACAATCCTCTCTAAACTCCAGGCCGATGTCAGGAATGTCGAATCCGACATGGTCAGTTACCTCCTGGAACAGGTTGGTGCCAGGGACTTCAAGGTCAACGTGCTCGAAGCCGTTGTATTGCCCAACTCCAACGTAGTATTCAAGGGACAGGAATACAGGGCATCCGTCTTCCTTGCAGCCTACGACTCCACCAAAGCCCCCGAGGTGGTCCTCGACAATGGACAGACACTCGCTGTTGAAGGAGGAAAAGGCATTTATTCTTCCACCTCCAACACGGCTGGTGAAAGAACCTGGGGAGGTGTGCTGAAACTGGACAACGACGGACAGATCATCGAACGGGAGTTTAAAACCACCTACCGGGTAACCGAAGCCAACGCGGTGATCTCTCCCACCAAGATGAATGTATTCTACCGGGGGGTCTCCAACCCGGTATCCATCTCTGCATCGGGCGTTCCCGAAAGCGCTGTGAGCCCAACGATTTCAGCGGGCAACATCCGTAAGGTGTCTGCAGGCAACTACGTCGTGCAACCCGGTCCCAGGGAAACCACCAGCAAGGTCAGTGTATATGCGAACGTGGAAGGAAAACAGAGCTTCATGGGAGAAATGACCTTCCGCGTGCTGAACCTCCCCGACCCGACCGCACAGGTGAAGGGAATACCAAAAGGGACAGGATTTATGACACTCGGTGACCTGACACGACTGCAAAAAGTGGAAGCCATCGCGGATGCCTTTTTGTTTGAAGTGGATTTTACGGTCACCAATTTTAAAGTGAATGTCGTGGCTTCAGGAGGGATCAATATTATTGAGGAATCCAACAGCGAGAACTTCACCTCTGCCCAGAAGGAACTCTTCAGAAATATGCGGGCAGGACAACGTGTGTTTATAGAAGACGTGGAAGCCATCGGACCCGATGGTGTAAAACGTCAGCTCAACGGTATAACAATTAAAATTCGATAGTGATGAAGATAGTCAAGTATCTGTTTGTAAGCATAATAGGGGCATGCATCTCCGTAAGCGCCTTTGCACAGCAGCCCAATACAAGCATTTCACAGGGAGGACCCGGAACAGCTCCGGATCCGAACGAAATCGTCGATGTTTACGACAGGGTGAATATTACCCCTGATAAGAAACCAATCCCCTATCCATACCTGCGCGAGGCAGATGTGATGTGGGCAAAGGACCTGTGGAGGATCATCGACCTGAGACAACGGATGAATTATCCGCTCAGGTACCCGGAAACCGAGCCGATCGAGGACAGATACAGCCTCTACCTGCTGCTCATGGAAGGAATACGCTCCGGCGAGATCACACCATATGCCTCGCAAGACTTCAATAATCCGTTGACAGAGCCAACTACCCTGCAGGTGATCTACAACAGGATAGAAGCCGATACGATTTTCGACGACAACGGGAATCCAAGCGAAATACTTACCAATGGTACTTCTGTAAAAGGTTTTTACATCAAGGAAAAATGGTACTTCGATAAGCAGCATTCAGAGATGCGCGTGCGGATCTATGCACTGGCACCGCTGCTGATCACACCGAAGATTGACCCCATTACAGGTCAGATGTTGCCCGGTGTAAACAGGATCATTCCTTTCTTTGTCTACTTCCCGCAATGCAGGAACCTGATGGCTACCCATACGGTGTATAATCCGAATAACGATGCCCAGTCCCTTTCATTCGATGACCTGTTCATCCAGCGCAGATTTGCAAGTACAATCGCACAGGAATCCAATGAGTTCGGCAACCGCTTTATCATCGATTATGTAACCGGACAGGATGCCCTGATGGAAGCAGAACGGATCAAGCATGAACTATTCATCATGGAACACGACCTCTGGGAGTATTGATTGCTGCCCGTTTAAAATTTTAAAAGGCTGCCTACACGGCAGCCTTTTTTTTGCTTTGTATATTCTGATACCATCCTGTGCTCAGGCTTCCGCTTCCCTATCTATATGAAGTGGTCACCCAGGTCCGCCCTGATGTCGTTGACAAACTCCTTGATCCTTTGCTCCTCCTCCTTCTTGCAGATCAGTAAAACATCGTCTGATTCCACAACGATGAAATTCTCCATTCCCTGGAGCAACACCAGTTTATCCTCAGGCACATTGATAACGTTGCCGGAGGAATTATACAGGAAAACATGCTTCCCGGATACTGCGTTCTCATGCCTGTCCACTTCCATCTGCTCATACAACGACCCCCATGTACCCAGGTCGGACCAACCAATGTCGGAAGCGAGCACATATACATTATCTGCCTTCTCCATGATGGCATAATCAATACTGATGTTCTTGCAACGCTCATAAGTCTCAACAATAAACTGCTCCTCTTCCGCAGTACCGTATGCTCCGATACCCATCTGAAACAGCTGGTGTACCTCTGGTTCATACTTTTCAAATGCCTTCATGATCGATGGAAGGGACCAGAAAAAAATCCCGGCATTCCAGTAAAACTCACCGCTCTCAAAAAAGATCTGCGCCATCTCCAGGTTGGGTTTCTCTGTAAAGGTCTTCACCTTTTTCAGATCGATATTTTCATAACCGGGAACCTGCTTCTGTACCGCCTGGATATACCCGTATCCTGTTTCCGGACGACTGGGCTGGATCCCCAGCGTCAACAAGGCATGCTTCTCACTTACAAACTCAAGCCCGCGCCTTACCTGCTCGAGGAACGCCTCTTCCTTGATGATCAGGTGATCGGAAGGCGCTACGATGATGCTTGCCTCCGGGTCCTTCTGAAGAATTCGGAAATTGGCATAATCAATACAGGGAGCCGTGTTCCTGCGGGAAGGCTCCAGCAATATATTCTCCTGCGGAAGAGCGGGAAGCTGCTCACTGGTAAGGTCTTTGTATTCGGCATTGCTGACAATATAGATGTTTTCCGCCGGGATCAACTCCCTGAACCGGTCAAAGGTTTGTTGCAACAGTGTTTTCCCGGTGCCGAGTATGTCAAGGAATTGCTTGGGACGTTTTGTACGGCTGAGTGGCCAGAAACGACTTCCTATTCCGCCGGCCATGATAATGGCATAATATTTATTCTGCATACAAATTCAGATTATTTCTATCTTAAAAATACGTAAATATTTAGAACATTGCAGCCTCATAAATGAATTATATGACAACAATCCGATTCGTGTATGCGGGAAACAGGTGACAGACACCCCGGAATAATTATACGATGCGGCTGTGGCTGAATCATAAAGTTCGCGATCAAGGCATGTAAAATTTTTATGCCGCAGTATACCATCGTATAAGAGGATATAGAAATTTTGCAGGTACGCAGATCCCGGACATGATGGACAGACACAGATTATTTGTACTTTTATACGATGCTGAAAGCACTGACAAATATCGGCAGGTACCTGGTGATGCTCAGGGCAGTCTTTTCAAAGCCCGAGAAGTTTTCCATCTACTACCGGCAAACCATTCGCGAAATGGAAGACCACGGATTAGGGTCCATCGGGATCGTCGCGATTGTATCTTTTTTTGTCGGGGCCGCCATCACCATCCAGACCGATTTCAATATTGAAAACCCCCTGCTGCCACGTTATATCATCGGAGTAACTGTGCGGGACTCCCTGCTGCTTGAGTTCTCTTCTACGATGGTCGGGCTCGTTATAGCAGGTAAAAGTGGTTCCAGTATTGCATCACAGATCGGAATGATGCGGGTAACCGAACAGATCGATGCCCTCGAAGTAATGGGAATCAATGCTGCCGCTTACCTGATGCAGCCCAAGCTCATCGCCCTGGTGATCTTCCTTCCGATCCTTTGTGCACTCAGTGTTGCCCTTGGCCTCCTGGGAGGATACCTCGTTTGCCTTGTCGGCGACGTGGTACCGGTATCCGATTATATATACGGTATTCAATATGTGTTTTATCCGTACTACCTTGCCTACGCAATGCTGAAATCTGCTGTGTACGCGTTCATCATCACAACAGTGGCCGGCTATTTTGGCTATCATGTGAGTGGCGGCGCACTGGAAGTGGGACGGTCCAGCACACAGGCATTTGTGCTGAATTGCATACTCATACTGATGGCCAACCTTGTGCTCACCAATATCATACTCCATTGATCACACTGAAAAACATATATAAAAAATTCGACGATCAGTATGTGCTGAACGATCTGAACATGACCCTGGAAAAAGGAAAATGCAACGTGGTCATCGGTCAGAGTGGTTCAGGAAAAACAGTGCTGATGAAGTCCATCGTGGGACTCCTGGAAATAGATTCCGGTGAGATCCTGTACGATGAGAGAAATTTTACCACGATGGGAAAAAAAGAACGCCAGCTCCTCCGGAAGGAAATGGGTATGCTCTTCCAGGGAGGCGCACTGTTCGATTCACTTACCGTCGAAGAAAATGTGATGTTCCCGCTCAATATGTTCACCAGTGACAACTACAGCAGTAAACTGAAACGGGTCGACTTCTGCCTGGAACGGGTGGGTTTACGCGGGGTCAACCAGCTTATGACCGCGGAACTCAGTGGAGGAATGAGAAAAAGAGCAGCCATTGCCAGGGCCATTGCCCTCTCGCCCAGGTACCTGTTCTGTGACGAACCCAATTCAGGACTGGATCCGAGGACGGCCATACGCATCGATAACCTGATCAGTGAAATCACAAGGGAATATAACATCACCACCCTGGTCAACTCCCACGACATGAACTCGGTTCTGGAAATAGGCGACAAAGTGATCTATATCTACCAGGGATGTCAATGCTGGGAAGGTACCAAGGAAGAGGTGCTGCATACCGACAATGAAGCGCTCAATAGTTTTGTTTTTGCCACCCGTATGGCCCAGCAAATCAAGGATGTCTGAAAAGACCAGGTACATCCCCCACCTTGTTGGCAATGGAACCAAACCCCTTCCCCGATGGTTTAGCGCACCCTGCTTTCATAGATTTCCCAGCCTGTGAGCTGCAACCACCAGGCAGCATCCCCGAAGAAAAACCTTGCAGCCGCCGGTTGCCGGCTTTAACGGATCATCGGCCTGTCAACGGGCTTGCTGCGTTTCGAATACCTGTCCCAGCCAAAGGCCAGGTTCATGCCGAACCAAAAGCTGAATGACCTGGTGTCCAGTGGCTTCAACGCACCACTGACGATATTGTCGGAGATCAGGTATAAATTGAATGGTCCCACATTGAAGGATACCCCGGCCCCGATATTGTTGAAGGATCTTGACATGTATGAATAAGAAAGGGAAAGATTGATGAATTTCCCCGTTGTCATGTTTACACTTCCTGTAAATTGCTGAGATAGCTTCTCATTCAGGAAATCTGTCCGCGACAGCAATCCAAATCCGATGCGCTCAACAGGATAATAGGATACCCCCAAAAATAGTTTGGTATTGAGCCTGGCAAAATAGGACCCACCGGGCAAAGGCATAAATGAAACCGCATTCCACAGGGAATCCTGCAATTCTGTTAAAAGGGTGGTATCCACACCGGTGAATGGATTCACTTCGATTCCTTCAAAATCGTATTCGAAATCAAATGAACCCCCGGCGGCGTTATTCCAGTCGATCCCTCCCAGGTCCAGCAGCGATGCCGAGAACAGCAGTTGCCTGAAGGGCCTGTAACTGATCCCTGCATCCAGGGCCAGACCAAACTGCTGCATGTCAAAAACTGTTGAACTGATCCTGCGTGGATCAAGGACATCGAAAAAGGTCTCATCAATCTCCACAGGCGGTCCGTCTTCAAAATCTTCAAGGAACGTCACAAATGAAGGTCCTGCGACATTGAACTGCATATCAGATTGAACATTCCACATGTCCATGGAGGTGGCGATATTAAATTCCGAACTTTTGGTATTCAGGTTGGCCAGTCCGAACAGTGCTTTACCCCGGATTCCAATGTCCAGACCGGGAAGTATGAAATCCTTCCGCGACCACCCCAGGGAGGCTTCAGTGAATACATTGATGTCTGCCCCCAGTCCGCTCAGATTGATCTCTGAACCATTGGGTGCGCCGTTAAAGAGCAGGTCAAATGCACCCCTGGGATAATATACATTCCCGTCTGCCCGGGCAGTCAGATCGAGGGAAATAAAACTCTTTCCTGCCCTGAAACCCATGGAGGCAAGGGAAGTACCCATCTCTGCCAGGATATAATTGACATCATCCAGCTGGTCCAGGAACCCCTGCTTGTCGCCCATGGGATGAAAGGGTGTGATCAGGGAATCGATCGAAGGATCGGGATGCTGGTAGATCAGGTCGGACCACCCCAGGCTGCTTGAACTGACCTGGAACCTGAGCGGCGCCAGGCCCGGGAATCCGAGATAAAAACCACAACCAGGCTGAATGGATGGATTGATCCGGTTGGATTGGGGTACCCCTGGCATAAAATACATGGTATTCGGGAGTTGAGCATTTCCCGGGATTGCTGTTGCCATGAACAGGATCCCTATTGCTACGATCATGTGATGTGACCTCTTCATAAGTCTCTATTGTGGGTTAGCTAAAAAATTTCTTATTCAAAGTCAAGTTCCCTGGAATTGATGCGAAAATCAGCATCGATGGCCAGCTTGTAATGCAGCAGGTAGGAACTGTAAAATTTCACAGTGGGAACACCGCTATCCGAGGTAACTGCCCGGGCCTTAAGCATCATCTTTTTGGCTCCAT
>Ga0180430_10000523_pt1 | contig 41541 bp, 35 predicted proteins | sample SS_ome_9_FD_132999 | JGI IMG/M metagenome (GOLD analysis project Ga0180430, IMG submission 132999) | Hypersaline lake sediment archaeal communities from the Salton Sea, California, USA - SS_1_S_2 metaG | ecosystem: Environmental > Aquatic > Non-marine Saline and Alkaline > Hypersaline >...
CGACGACAGCGGCCCCGACAAGGTGCTCCGGTGTCCCGACATGTACATCTCGGACAGCTTGGCCTCCAAGAGTCGCAACGTGAATGTGCTGGGAGAGGCCGCCAGGCCCGTGTCCAAGAGCTCCGACAAGGTCAAGCTGAACCTCACGAAGCTCACTTCGAAATTCACCTCCTGGGTTATGGTCGGCAACGGCGCCTTGGCCGCGGGGGTGATGCCGTCGTTCATGGGGACCTTCATCATGTGGGTGACCACGACCATAATCACGAATGTTGTGATCAACTACATGAAACCGCCCGAAGACAAGGTGGCCACCATGGGATGGGGATGGCAGATCAACAACAACTCCGGAAACTATCTGCAGGTGGCTTCGGAAGTGAACTTCAACGGCAACGATCCCAAGGAAAAAGACCACGAGAAGGAGGGCTTCCGGGTGGCGACCCTCTACCCTTCCAAACAAACGGCCTTCTTCCTCATCAACAACGTCCAGGCGTCCTTCGTCAAGGACAACTACTTCTGGTACAAGAAGTCCGACAATCCCATGACCCCTTCCAAAAACGAATGCTGGTCGGGTGTTTCCGTTCTTCCCGCCTATCTTTCGGCGGGGGTGGCCACGGGTCCGAGCCATTCCAACATCGTTTGGGGCCCTCTCTCCACGATCTTTTTCCGGTACTTCTTCGAGTACTCGAATCACGAACGCAGCTCGAATTATAAATTCTACAGGGCCTATCTGGAGGCGGACGGAGGGGTCCTCGACGTGAACAACTACGGGGGCTATCCGGTATCGAGCACGTACGATTTCGAGGGGATGAACTTCCTCGAGGCGCAGCAGTCGCAGGAGGGGGTGTACGGTTGCCAGTTCTCGGTCATGACGGACATGGGCCCCGGAGAACCGATCTACTACCTCGTCCGGTTTTCCGACGATCTTCTCCGCAACGCCGCGGGAAACGTGAAGATCAGATCGGGAATCTCCCAGAAAGGGGACGGAACGGCCCCGGCCACCCTGGCGGTGACCAGCCCCTTCGCCCATTCGTGGGACGGCGATTTCGGCCCTCACTGGGCCTATCCCCAGGAGGAGGACGGGGATGTCCAGACCATCAACAACACCTTCTCCGATTTCCGGGGCAACGGCGTGGACCTGTTCGTTCCGGGCGGCTTCTGGGTCGCCGCGCGCCGGGTGGACCCGAATTTCGCGGGGCGGCTCTTCACCCTCGTCATCGACCGTGCAGGGGGGGCCTCCGGTCGCCACTGCATGATCGACTTCTCTTTCTCGTCCGACGGACGCCTGTATCCGGAGGCATCCACTTGCACGAATCCGTCGGACTCCATTCTGATCACCTCGACCGCGGAAGGGGGGAAGCCCGTCCGGCACATCGAACCGGGAACCCTCGAGGACGTGGCCCTTTCCTACACGGAGCCCCCCGCGATCTCCAGCGACTGGACCATCGATTACCTAGTGGACGGGGTGCAAACCCTGCTGGGACCCGACGACGACCCCTACGGAAGCGGGAACTGGACCTTGGAGCAGGGGACCTGGCAGGGAAGGACCGAGGCGCACTGCTACCGTTCCCCCGAATACGTGGAGCTTGAAAGCGATGGCGATACGGCGGCCTGCATGAGGTCGAAAATGCTTTATCCCGCGTTCAACATCGGGAAATTCGAGGTGAGGTTCGACGAGTATGCGGGGACCCATTCGGATCACAATTTCTGGGATATGTTCTACTGCGACGAAAAAGGCTCCTGCCAGGTATTCTACCATTCGACCCTCCCCATCTCCTGGCGATGCGGCTCCTTCTCGACCATAGAGAGCCCGAGGCTCTTTCCGGGGATCGGAAACAGCGACCCCTTCTACGTGAAAATCTGCACCGGAGGAGGCCCGCTCGGCAGAACCCTCGCTCTCGACAACATCCTGATGACGATCTGGCCGAAGGGGAAGAGCGCCCTTTCGGAGGAGCGCGGCACGCCTGCGGGAACGAGCGGCTTCGAGGGCTTTCCGTCGGGGGATGAAGGGACGCTCGATGTCCGAAATGCCGGCGACGTCGAGGAGCGCCTTCTCGAAACGAAGGCATCCGATCTCCCGGGGAGGACCACCGACGGCGAAGGGGACGCCCGATGCCCCGTCACGGCGGGCGGGGATTCCGGAGAGTGGCTCTATTATTTCGTCGGGCTCGCCCGGGACTTTCTCCCGGAAGCCGGCGGGAGAGTGAGAGTCGAGGCGCGGAGGGGCCCGTCCGTCGTGGCGCTGGAGAGCCCCTTCACCTCCTCCCGGGACGGGGATTCCGTCCTGCGCTGGGTCCCTCTCGGGGAGGAAGGCGGGGCTCCGGCCGTCGTCTATTCCTTCGACGACCTTCGGGACGATGGAGCGAACCCTTCCGCGCGGGACGGATTCTGGTTTGCGACTCGTTCGGCGAGCCCGGATTTCGCGGGCGAGCCGGCTTTCAACATCCTCGTCGACTACGGGGAAAAGGAGGGGTCCATCTGCCGAATCCCCTTCGTGTTTTCGGAGGACGGGCGCCCCTGCCCGGAAATCGACGGGGTCTTCGACTGCACGAACCCGCGGGATTCCGTTCTGATCACCGCGGATGACGGAAAGTCCCTCGAAGACGTCGCGCCGGGCTCGCTGGAGGATGTGATCCGGTCCCGGCTGGGGTATCCCGCCTTTTCCCACGGTTGGACCATCCACCTTCTGAGGTGAGAAGCGGAAACCGCCAGGGGGGGCTTCTCGTTTTGATACCCCCCTCCCGGTCCGTCCGTATGACTTATCGATCCGGGCTCAAGCGGCCTTCCAGCCTGTCGAGGCGCTCATCGATGCGGGTCAGGGCTTCGTCTCGACGGTCGTTGCCGAAGACTCCGCCGTTGCCCCACCAGTCCATGCCCATTTCCCGGGCCCGGTCCACGGAGCAGACGACCAGACGAATCTGGAGGGTGAGCAGCTCCACGTCCACGAGCTTGATCCTGATGTCCCCGGCGATGACGATCCCCTTGTCCAGCACTCTCTCCAGAAGATCGGCCAGGTTGGTCCCTTCGACGGAATGCTGGAGTCCCCCTTGTCGAGCGTTCATGATGCGCGTCCTTTCAAAGGAGCCGCCCCAGGGGCCCCAAGTCCAGGTTCAAGTCGTCTTCATCGAGGTTGAAAGCCTTCCGGAGCCGGTCGATCTCTTCGGCCTGCTTCATGAGGCACAGCCCCAACTCCTCGATCTGGTTCTCGGTGAGGGAGCCCGCGTCCATGCGACGGATGGCCTGGCGCTCCAGCAATTCGTGGAGGAGCTTGACCAAGGTGAGCACCAGTTGACCCAAACCGTTTTCGACCTTGTCGGGATCGAGATCCAGGCGAGGGGGAGTCCGGGGCTCGTCCGGCCTCCCGCGCCTCCCCGTTTGCATGATCCGGGCGAAGGTCCCGCAATGCTCCGATTCCACCTTGGCCGAAGCGCTCATGAAAAATCCTCTCCTTCCGCCGCAGGGCGGATTTTCGCCCGCCCCGAAGCCCCTGCGGACAAATGCCATCGCTCCCCCTCGCCTGCGGCCTTGCGGGCCGTCTCGACGGAGCTCAGCAGGATCTCCAGCCCCAAATACAGCAAATCGATGTTGGCCACCGAGAGGGTCACTTCCCCCTTGATCACGGCCCCCTTGTTGAGGACTCGATCCAGGACTTCGCACAGGGAAGCTTGCTCGCGACCCGGCGGAGCCAATGACGACATGAGAGCTCCCTTTCTCTAAATCTTCCTGTCGAAGAGAATGCCCCGCGCTTCCCGCATTCTTTCACGCAACCTCACGAGGCCCTCCGGAGGGACCTGGCGTACGATCTCCCCGGTTTCCGAATCCATCATCTTGACCACGTATTCCCCCGTCTCTTCGTTCACTTCGAAGTCGAGGCGGATATCGAGCCTGTCCGGAAAGGCCTCCGCCGCCTCCCGGACCATTCGCTCCATCTCTTCGGGCGCGGGCCCCGTCTCGGGGACGGCACGGCCCTTCGGCTCGTCGCCATGTCTATCGATTCGCAAAGATCGAGTCTCGCCGACTTTGGAAGTCCCGACGATCCATGGAGGCCTCCCCGGCCTTGAATCGTCATCGGCCCGGAATTCCGAAGCAACGTTCCTGATCTTCTCGAACGCGATTCCCATGGCTTTTGTCTCCCTCCGAGAACAAAGCCTTTCCCAAAGCCCTCAGACGATCCGTCCCCCTCGGCGGGGGCTCCCCCCGGTACACCAAAGTCCGGTGCACGGAGGGAAAAGCGCTTTGGAACTTGGCCTTCACTTCCCATTGTCGGTCGTGAACGGCGGAGCACAGGAAGCACGGACGGGACGGGGCGGCTTGGTTGAGAAACATGGCGGGGGAGGAAACCCCCAAGCGGGCCCCCGCCTCCATCAGGTCCTTGGTTTCTTCCAGGGCCATCTCCGTGAGAATGGAAACGGCGCACAATCCCGTTCGGCTCGGGTCCCCCAGAACGGCCCGCAGCTCCTTGAGGCCCTTGGAGAGCTGGACCAGGCGTCGGGAGGTGCGGGGGAGGCGGAAGATGTTCCGGTACTTGAGAAAGAGGCTGAAGAAGGTCTTGAGCCATGCGTCCACGATCTCGGGCAGCTCCAGGAGGCGCACCAGATGGCCCGTGGGGGCCGAATCCATGACGAGGAGCCGGAAGGGACCGTCGGACAGGAGATCGACGGCCCGGATCAGGGCCATGAGCTCGTCCAGCCCCGGAGGCGACAGGTCCAGCACGCGCTCCATGGCTTCCCGGTCGAAGGTCAAGTCCATGCCGTGAAGCATGGAAGCCAGCGTCTCCTCCACTTCCTCGCGGTACCGTTCCTTGAAGTCCTTCAAAAGGGCTTCGGCGTCGATCTCCAAAGCGCTCAACCCGGGGCCCACCCCCACGGGCTCGCTCCCCACGGCCCGGTCCAGGCAATGGCCCAGGGAATGGGCGGGATCCGCGGAGAACACAAGGACTTCGCCCCGGCCTTCCTCGGCCAAGCGAAGGGCGGCGGCGCAGGCCAGCGTGGTCTTTCCCACGCCCCCCTTGCCGGCGAAGAGCAGAAGCCGGGTGCCCTCACCCGGCAGGGGAGCGGGACGTTCCACCCGGACCTCCTCCACGACGCCCTTTTCCTCCTCGACGGGGGCCGCGAAGATAGCGGGGGGGGAAAGGTCCAGGAAGCGCGCCTGGGCCCAGAACTTTTCCAGCCGCTCCGTTCCGCGAATTTCCACGGGATGGAGGGGCACGCCCCACAGGACATAGCCGTCCCACCGCCGGGCGACGCCCCTCAGCTCCCGCAACTGCCTCCGCCAACGGCTCGTGCAAAAGGGGCAATCCCCCGGAGGGCAAAGGCCGTTGACCACCGCGTCCCGCACGGTCATTCCCAGCCTCTTCAGAAAACCCAGGAAATTCAGGGTCTCCAAAACGCTAAGCCTTTCAGCCTCCAGGACCGGCACGAACCGACACCTCGATCCGTCCCGGAGCAGCCGTCTCATGCGGAGGACCCCTTGGCCCAGATCCTCGAGGAAGCCGTCCACTTCGTCGGTTCGGCGATTTCCGGCGAGCACCCGGCGCATGTAGCGATCCTTGGCCGCCAAGGCGTCCAGGGCGCGAAGCCACCGATCCATGAAGTCCGGCATGGTCAGGAGCCGGAGGGTGTGTCCCGTAGGGGCCGTGTCCACAAGGACGAGGTCGAATTCCCCTTCGTCCACCCGCCGGACCAGCTCCAAAAAGGCCAGCAGCTCGTCCAGCCCCGGCAGGGTGAGGCCCAGGAGACCGGAAACGTCCTCCTCGTCCAGAAAAGACCCCCGCAGGGCGATCTCCCGGAGGATGCCCTCGTGCCGCTCCCGAAATTCCAGGAAGGAAAGGGCGGTGTCGAATTCGCGAACCTGCAAGCGGTCGGAGGAAGGATGGCCTTCCAGACTGTCTTTCAGGGAATGGGCGGGGTCCGTGGAAAGGAGGAGGAGCCTGCGCCCGGGAAAAGCCCGGGAGACATGGAGAGCGGTGGCGGCGGCGCAGGTGGTCTTCCCCACTCCCCCTTTTCCTCCGAAAAAGATCAGGCGCAGGTCTTTCGCCCGCAAAAAACCGGGCGAGAAGGATTTCCCCTCCGTCATCCCCCTCCCTCCTTATCGAGAACCTTTTCCCCGTTTTCGTCGAATTCCGTCTCCTCGCCGAGGGCCTCCGAGCCGGCCCTTTCCTCCTCGAGCTCGTCCAGGCGATCCAGAAGCTCCCGTTCGCGGGCGTCGAATTCCTCCTCGGAAATCTTGCCCGTCTCCAGCATCATGTACAGCTCGCTCAACTGCACGGTGATGGAATCCGCCTCGCTTTCCATCTCCTGGCGGGCGGCGGAATGGATTTCCTTGAAAAGCCACAAAAGGCCGTTCACGGGAAACAACAGGATGTCATCGACAACAAGCATGAATAACCATCCTTAGTGGGCTACCAACAAAGTTTCTTGGCGTATCCGCAATTGCCGTCATTCCGGCGATCTTCAAGCCGGAATCCATGCTTTCACGGCCGGCCGCGACCTCCGGGGCACGCCCGTTCCGCCGGAACGACGACTCGACGCAAACGAGCTTTCTTGACGGACCACTCACCTTGGAAATCCCCTAAAATCCGCCTTCGATGCTGACGAAATTGTAGGGGGCCCAGGGGCCGCTGTAGTCGATGGCGAAGTGGTCGTCGAAAAGCTTGGCCGCCTCGAAGACCGTCTCCTCGAACTCCTGCTCCCGGTCCCGCTCCACCAGGCAGGCCAGGTTCATCACCTCCCGCTCGTTGCGAGAGGGGCTTCTTTTGACCTCGAAGCGACGGGAAGCCAGGATATCCTCCACCCGGTCGGCGAGGGCCTTGCGGTCCTCCTCCAGGAGTCGGTCGAAAAGCCGCCCCAGCTCGATCCTTTCCTCGTGGGAGGGGTCGCCCCCGCCGGCGAACAACCGGTCGCGGGCGGCCGCCAGGGGGGGATGCCTGTGGACGAAGTACTCGAAGAAGTCGGCGACGTCCCACCTGATCTTGAGCCCCATTTCCACCCGGCCTTCCACCCGCCGCAGCTGCTCCTTGAAGGTCTCGGCGTTTCCCTTCAGGAAGCCCCGGAGGACGGACGGATCGTCGGCGACGGTCCCGAAGGAAACGGGCAGGACGGCCCCCCGCTCGGTGAGCATCTTCAGGACCGCGTGATGGGCCGCCAGGTTGCGACGCTCGGGACGCAGCTTTCCGGCCGGGGCGTCGCTGACGACGGCGCTCACCCCTCCTCCCGCCAGGGTGTAAACTTCGGCCCCCTTGATTCCCACGGGGCCGAAGCGCTCCTCGTCCCCGTTTTCGATCACCGCGTACAGATATTTTCCTTGCCCTTGTGCCATGGCTTTCCCCTGCTGTCCCTGTTCATCCTTCTCCAACGGAGGCGACGATCCTCCAGGGCCAACCGCGCCTCGTCCCTTTCCCGAAGAAGCCACCCCGTGGAGGGAGCGCCCCACCGAAACCCTTTGATATGCCGGCTTGTCCGGATATGCTCCGAAGTCTTCATCTCCATGTCCGCCTCCTTCGACTCCTCGCGATCTCTCCGCCGGACCACTCAGTAGCGGAGGGAAAAGCACGGCGCGTCGCCCGGATCTTCCTCGGCCACTCCCTCGTACCGCCCGCCCCGGGGGCCCGGACGGTCCTTCTCGTCCAGCAGCGTCAGCAGGGAAGCCTTCTCGGCTTCGATGTCCGCCAACCGCTCGTCGATCTCGGCCACGCGGCGAGCGGCGCTCTCCCTTTCCTTCAGCCTGCGGGCCTTCTCGATCTCCAGGGTGGTGACCCGCATGTAAATGTCGTGGGGCAAAGCGTTGCTGCGGGAACGGCCCGAATGGGTCCGGATGTGGGCGACGCCGCGCACGACGGTCTTTCCGCTGGACATGGGTCTTCTCCTTTCAAGCGCAAACCTTGCGGACCGTTTCGGTCACCTTTTCGGCCATGAGAGAGCGGCCCGAGCGGGTGACCTTCAGGGCGTCGTCGCTGAGCACGTCCCGGCACACTTCCAGAAACACGGGGTCCTTCGCCGACACGGACGCCCCCAGGTGCGCCACCACCCGGGCCACGGCGATGCAAGCCCGAATGGTGGGGCGGTGATTGTTCACTCCCGTGGTCCGCAGCTCCCTCACCAAGTCCACGATGCGCTCCGCCTGCGAGCGCTCCTCGATGCCCGAGCGGGCCAAGGTGATGAGCACTTCGGACTCCCGGTCGTAGTGCCCCATCCTCAAAGTGATGAGCCGGTCCATGAGGGCGTCCTGGCCCTTGTGAACCCCGGCGTACTCCTCGGGGTTGGAGGTGAAAACGGCCCGGAACTCGGGATGCACCTTGACGTACCCTTCCCCCTCCCGGCGCAACCGGGGCAGGTTGAGGATCTTCTCCTCGAGGACGCTCAGCAGCACGTTGTTGGCCTCGGGCCTCGACCGGGTGAACTCGTCGTAGATGAGGGTGTATCCCTTGCGACAGGCGGTGGTGAGGCGGTTGTCCATCCAGAAGGAATTCATCTGCTCCTCGGTCTTGAGCACCGAGTGGATGTAGTTGTCCACCAGGCGGGACTTGCGGTAGCCGGAGTCCTTGCCCACCAAGTCCGAGCTGCCGAACTCGTCGTCCCCGTGGATGAGCATGACGGGGCGCTCCCGCCGGGAAGCCACGTGAAAGGCCAGGGTGGTCTTGCCCGTCCCCGCCGGCCCGGCGAAATGCACGGAATAGCCCACCTGGATATAGGCCATGGCCCGGTCCGCCATGGCCTGGAAATCGTCGGTGCAAACGAACCCCGCCCCGGCCTCGGGCTTGATCCTGTCCCGGACGGAATCGATCCTCACCACGTCCATCCCTTGCTCCACCGCAGCCACCGCTCCTTGCTCCTTCATGCTCGATCCTTTCCACCCCGTCGAAGGCGCCCCTTCACTTTTTCTTCTTGCCTTCCTCCGCTTTCGCCTTTTGAGCCGCTTCTTCCCTGGCTTTTCGCTCGGCCTCTTCCCTTGCCTTTCGCTGGGCCTCTTCCTTGGCCTTTCTTTCCTGCTCTTCCCGGGCCTTTCTTTCGGCTTCGGCCTTTTTTTTCTCGGCCTCTTTCTCCTTCATCTTCTTTTCGGCTTCCGCCCGGGCCTTCCTCTCCGCTTCCTCCTTCTCTTCCTTCTCCGCCGCTCCGGGGTCAGGCTCCTCCTTGGCTCCCTGCCCGGCTTCCGCCGGCCGGCTCGCCCGAGGGACCGCTTCCGCTCCCCCCGTCCAAGCCCGGCTCCCCCGCTCCAAATCGTCGGCGAAATCCTTTTGAAACGCGCGCACTTCCCCTTGCAAGGCCCTCACTTCCTTCTTCACCCCGGCAAGAAAGCCCGCCCGCTCCATGCGTCCTTCCCTGGCCCCCCGGGCGCGAGCCTCGCCGAAATCCTTGACCAAGCCGGAAACCTCGCCGCAGACCCCGCTTACGAAAGACCTGCGCTCGGCCGCCTCCTTGGAAGAAGCCTCGCGATACTGGCGGCGAAATTCCGCCTGCTGCCGGACGGTCTCCTCGGCGCAACGGGAAACCTCCCGGCGCACTCCCCCCACGAAGTCCTCCCGCCCCTTGCGGTCCTTGCGGGCGGTGTCCAAGCGATCCTTGGCGAAAGCCCCCAGCGCGTCGGAAACCTCCCGCGACACGCCGGCGACGAATTCCTTGCGTCGGGCTTGGTCGCCCTTCGCTTGGCGGGCCCGCTCCCTGCCAACCTCACCCATCCACTTCACGGTAGCGTCCCGCAGATCGCGGGTCCGTCGAGCCACCCCCTCCAGGGCGCTCCGTCGGTCGGACCGCAAGGCGTCGGCCTCCCGGCGCAACCGCTGCATCTCCTCGCTGAACCGTGCCATCCTCTCTCCTTTCCGGATGCGCGAGCATCCTCTCGTTTCCCGCCCCGGGGCCACCGGGGAAGCCGCTTTTCCTTGGCGGCCCTCCTCCGGAGCCCGGGACAGGACGATTCCGGGGCTCGCCTCCGTCATCTCCGCAAGGGAGCGGCGGAGGCGCGGCTTTGCCAAAGGCGGAGAACGCTCAGCAAGATCAGGCCGGGGCCGCCGCCGTAGCCGTCAGGCCGATGGCTTCGGCGTACTTGAGGTAGGTCTCCACCGAAGCGATCACCACGCGGGCTTCCACGGACAGCAGCTCGATCCCCACCAGGGAGAGCTTGGCCCAAGCGTCGATGACGATACCCTTGTCCAAAATGCGGTCCACCACTTCCGCCAAGCTTGAAGAATCCGTCGATTTGTTGATCTTCGCCATGAAAAAACCTCCTGCAATGGGTTTGAGTGTTGCGTTGGCTTTCGCCAACCCGCTTTCTTGTCTCTTACCTCGAGAGCGAAAGGCGTGCCAATCTCCATCAAGGAGGCTTCGTCCTTCAAACGACCGACATTGCTGGATAAATCCGAAGCCCCAAAGGAAAGGGCCCTCCTTGGGGCGCCCCGTCTATGGAAGCCGCTCCATGGAGCTCCCTCCATAGTCTGGAAAAACTTCCATATGAGCTATCGACCCTTGCAGGGACTAAAGATTTTTCGCCCCCACCGAAATTTCCGTCTTTGAAAAACCCCCCCGAATCCCCCGAGGAAGCGGCCCGATTTTCGGTTCGCCGACGCCCGACAATGGACGGTATCGAAAAAACGATCCCGATAGCGATAGCGATTCGGTAAAGAAACTTCGTTGACAGACCACTTGCTAGCCCCCTTCGTCCCTTCACTTCACTCCCGCCTTGCGCACCACCTCCACCACCGTCTCGTTGTCGAAGGGCTTGGCAAGGAACGCCTGGATACGTCCTTCCTCGAGGGCACTTCGCACCTCCCGGTCGTCCTCGTAGTAGTAGCCCGAGACCATGACGATGAAGACGTCCCGATCCAGGGAGCGAAGCTTTTCGGCCAATTCCATGCCGTCCATGCGAGGCAGCTTGGCGTCCACGAAGACCACGGGAAAGCGCTCCCTTCGCATCTTTTCCAGGGCCTCCCCGGCGCTGGCGGCCGCTTCCGAATCGATCCCGTGCAGACTCAGGACCCGCTGCAGCGCCCAGCACACGTCGGGCTGATCATCGACGACGAGCAACTTGCGCGGGGCGTCGGTCATGGCGGCTCCTTTCCTTTTCAAAGCGGCTGGAAGCCGCTTCTGTCCTGCTCGACCGGCGAGACGTTTTCGGGTGAATCCGCCTAGAACCCGGGGAGGCGCACCGTGAAGCGGCTCCCCTCTCCCGGACGGCTCCGCACTTCGATGGAGCCGAAGTGCTGTTTGACGATGGAATAGCAGATGGAAAGCCCCAGCCCCGTCCCTTCGCCCACGGGAGCCGTGGTGTAGAAGGGGTCGAAGATCCTTTCCATCCGGTCGGGATCAATGCCTTTCCCCGTGTCCTCGACGCTCACGACGACTTCCCCGGGGAGCCCCCGGGCCGACACCTTCAGGGTCCCTCCCCCAGGCATGGCTCCGATGGCGTTGAGAAACAGGTTCAAAAAGGCCTGTTGCAGCAACCCTCCGAAGCCCTGGATGAGGAGAGGAAAATCGGGCAGGCTCGCCTCTTTGCGAACCTTGCGGATCGTTGCCTGATTTTCCACCAGCTTCAGAGTATTTTGGAGCACCGTTCGCAAATCCACTCGATCCATGTGATCCGAGCAAGGCGGCCGGGCGAATTTGAGAAGGTTCTCGATGATGTCGGAAATGCGCCCGGTGCAATGGTGGATCTTCTCGGCGCATTCCTTGCGAAAATCGTCGTCGAGGTCGTCTTCCATGAGAAACTGGGCCGCCGAGGAGACCACGGCCAGAGGGTTGCGGATTTCGTGGGCGATGCCCCCGGCCATGACCCCCAAGGCCGAAAGTTTCTGGGATTGCTCGAGCCGGGCTTCGAACTTGCGGCGCTCCGTAAGGTCCCGGCCCACGACGACGGTGCCGCAAAGACGGTCATCCTCGAAGCACAGGGGGGAAAGGACCCAGGAAACGGGCACGGCCCCCCCCTCGCGGGTGGCCAGGTTCCATTCCGCCATTTCGGACTTTCCTCCGTGGCCAAGCTTGCGCAGGGTCCGCTCCACTTCTTCCCTGTGACCGGGAGCGAAAAGCTCCTTCAAGGGCATTCCTTCCACTTCGTATCGGGAATACCCCGACAATCTTTCCGCCGCCGAGCTCCAACTGCGGATGCGTCCCGAGGAGTCCGTGGAGATCACCAAGTCATTGGCGCTTTCCACCACCCGGGCCAAGTGCTGCTCCACCCGTCGGACCTCCTCGCTCAGCCGCACCTGCTCCGTCATGTCCTCCATGAGGAGCATCACCATCTTCACCTCCTCCCCGGAAGACAGGGGCAACAGGCGATAGTAGTAGTAGCGCAAAGGGACGAAGGGGGCCCGGTAGGTCATCCGCTTCCCCCGCGAGGGCTTGTTCTCGAGAAACACCCGCCGGATGCGCTCCTCCACGGCCATGGATTGCAGGATGGCCGCCGGAAAGACTTCGCCCAGGGGGCGCCCCACCACCGAGGACGCCTCCTTGCGGCTTTTGCTCACGAAGTTGCGGTTGGCCAGGACCACCTTCATCTGCCGGTCCACCAGGAGGATGGAGGACGGCGTCCCTTCGCAGAACATCTCGAGCATGGCGACGCACTCGTCGCGGCCCAGTTCCCGAACGTCGGGAATGCTATGGCAGATCCCATCCACGGTCCCCTCCGTTTTCTTCCGTCACGAAGCTGTAGGGCGCCCAGGGGCCGCTCAGCAAAAGGGCCCCTCCCTCCCGGTTCAAAAAGTCCCGAAAAGCGTGCCGAAAGGCTTCCACTTCGGAGCGACGGACCAGGAAGTACACGGACAGCAAGACCTTTCCGCCGTCTTTCCCCTCTTCGTCCTTCACGGGCCGAATTTCCCGCTTGGCTTTCCGGTAGAGGCCGGCGAAGGCCTCCTCGCACCGCTCTCCCGCCGCGCAAGCCTCCCTCGCGCCCAAGTAGCGGCCTCTGCGGGCCAAAAGGTAGCTCTTTCCCTTTCCCGGCGAGGAAGGAAAGCCCGGACCTTCTTTCCTTTCGCCGTCTTTCGAAGCATCGCCTTCGGGAGAATCGTCTCGCCGTGCGGAAACCAGGACCCGCACGCCCATTTCCACCCCGTCTTCCAGAGCGTCGAGAAGGGCTCCGTACCGGAGGCTTTCCTTCTCCAGATGGCGGTCCAGGGCTTCCGGGGAAGGGAAGACGGCCCCGTACCGCATGGGGACCACCGTTCCTCGTCGGTTGAAGGCCTCCACGACCTCCTGGTACAGAAGCAAGTCGGACGTGGACCGGGGAGCTTCGTCTCCGGCGACGGAGGAAGCGGCTGCGGCCAGCTTCCCCTTTCGGCGGACGAAAACCGGCCGGCCGCCGACCCCCGCGAGGATCGGCCCTTCCCCGGACTCCGGGCGGAAGACGCAGTAGAGCAGACGGGGGCTCATGGCTCCTCGAAGGAGGGCGCGAAGGTGTAGGGGGGCCAGGGCCCGGTAAGGGTGAAGGCGAGCCCCGCGAGGGCGAATTCCCGGTTGGAGCTTTCCACCCGGGCCTTCATCTCCTCCACCGCGTCCTCTTCCACCAGCAGGGCTCGGTTGACGATCATGGTCCCTTTTCCTCCCGCCAAGTCCGAAGGCAGAAGACGCCGCTCCCGAAAGTCCGCGGCCAGGGAGCCGAGAGCTTGAAGCAAAGGCTCGCAGACGGCGTCCACGTCCCGGCGCAGCCCCTTTCGCGCCTCGTCCCGCAATCGCCGCTCCTGAAAGTAGCGCTTGCCCGGCGACGAAGCCAGCTCGTCCCCCCGCTCCTCGAGCAACCGCTCCACGCGGCTCGCAAGGGCGTCGCCCTCGTTCCAGAGCCCCTTGAGGGCCCACTCCCCCTTGCCCCGCACCTCGTCGAGGAAGCGAAGCACGTCCTCTTCGTGTCGGGCCATGGAGGCTTCCAGGGCTTCGCAGGAGGAGAAAAGGGTGCCGAAGCGCAAAGGGAGGACCGGCGAGCACGTCATGACGCCCTGGATCACCCGCTGGTACCGCATCAGGTGGGGGGCCAGGAAATTCAGGTCCGAAAGGCGCCCCTCGGCCCCGGGGCCGCAAAAGAAATCCCGGGAGACGCGGCCGACCACGGCCGCCAGCTTTGGCCCGCGAAGGACCTCCACCGGCCCCCCGTCCCCCGCGCCAGATTCCACCGCGACATCCGGGCAAGAACGGTCGGCGAAGCAGTACAGTTGGATCGCTTCCTCTCGATCTTCAAGATTTCGAGCGATTTTTCCCTTCATGGATTCCCTCGTCTCACTGCATCGATTGCCGGACTTCCTCCAGGGCCTCCCGCAGGTCCGTCTCTTCCACCAACACTTTCGCCTCGCCGCCCTCTCCTCCCGCCTCGAGGGCCTTCACGGCCCGCCGCACGGCGCTCAGGGCCGCTCTGCGGCACACCGAGGCGATTTCGGCCCCGGAAAAAAGATCGGCATCCTCGGCCAAGGCTTCCAGGGAGACCTCCTCCCGGAGGGGCTTGCCCTTGAGATGGACGGCGAAAATGGCTTGGCGATCCCGGGAGCCCGGGGGAGGAACCTCGAGAATCTCGTCGAAGCGGCCGGGGCGCAGGAGGGCGGCGTCGAGCATGTCCATGCGGTTGGTGGCCCCGAGGACCAGCACGCCCCGCAGCTCTTCGATGCCGTCCATTTCCGTGAGAAACTGGCTGAGGACCCGTTCGCTCACGCGGGAGTCGGAGCCCGAGGCGCTTCGCACGGGGGCCACGGCGTCGATCTCGTCGAAAAAGACGATGCAGGGGGCCGCCTGCCTGGCCTTGCGGAAGACCTCGCGCACGCCCCGCTCGGACTCCCCCACGTACATGGAAAGGAGCTCGGGGCCCTTGACGGAAATGAAATTGACGTTGGCTTCCGTGGCCACGGCCTTGGCGACGAGGGTCTTGCCGCATCCGGGAGGACCCGTCAGCAGAATGCCCCGGGCCGGACGGATGCCGGCCTCGCGGAACAGATCGCTGTGTTTGAGGGGCCATTCCACGGACTCCACCAGCCGCTCCTTGACCTCCGACAAGCCCCCCACGTCGTCCCACCGCACGTCGGGGATCTCCACGAAGATCTCCCGAATGGCCGAAGGGTCGATCTCCCTCAGGGCCACGAGGAAATCGTCCATGGTCACTTCCAGTTCCATGAGCCGGTCGTAGGGGATGGCCGCGAGGCTGAAGTCCACGTCGGGCATGAGCTTCCGCAGGCAGATCATGGCCGCCTCCCGGCAAAGGGCTTCCAGGTCGGCCCCCACGAATCCGTGGGTGATCTCCGCCAGCCGCTTCAAATCCACTTCCGTCGCCAAGGGCATGCCCCGGCTGTGGATTTCCAAAATCTCCATGCGGCCGTTGCGGTCGGGGATGGGGATGGAGATCTCGCGGTCGAACCGGCCCGGGCGGCGCAAGGCGGGATCCAGAGCGTTGGGAATGTTGGTCGCCCCGATGACGATGACGCTCCGGCGCTTGCTCAAACCGTCCATAAGGGCCAGGAGCTGGGCCACCACCCGTTTTTCCACGTCCCCCACCGTGCGCTCCCGACGGGGGGCGATGGCGTCGATCTCGTCGAGGAAAACGATGCTCGGCCCCTTGCGCGCCGCGTCCTCGAAAATCTTTCTCAGATGGGCCTCGCTCTCGCCGTAGAACTTGTGGATGATCTCCGGCCCGCTCACGGCGAAGAACCGGGCGTCGGTCTCGTGAGCGATGGAGCGGGCGATGAGGGTCTTGCCGCAACCGGGAGGACCGTGGAGAAGGACCCCCTTGGGCGGGTCGATGCCCAGCCTCTGGAACACCTCGGGATACCTCAAGGGCAGCTCGATCATCTCGCGGATGCGGTGGACCTGATGCCCCAAGCCGCCCACGTCCTCGTAGGAAACCCGAGGCGGGCCCTCTTCGGCGGAGGGGCCGGCGACGGACAGGAGGGTCGAGGGATTGACGAGCACCGCCCCCCTGGGCGTGGTGGATTCCACCTTGAAATCCGCCGAACGGCTGCCGAACAGGGCCACCCGAATGCGGTCCCCCTCGACGACGGGCAGTCCGTCCAGGCGGCTGCCGATGTAGTCCAGATCCCGCTTTCGAGGCTTGACGCCCAAAGGAGCGATGGACATCCGCTCCGCCGGCCGGCAGGACGCCTTGCGCACCTTCACGGATTCGTCCAGGCCCGCCCCGGCGTTGTCCCGGCTCAGTCCGTCCAACTGCACCCGGGACTGGCGCCTCTGGTCCTTGTAGGCGGGCATGACCTTGGCCACCGTCGTCCCCTTGCCCGCAATCTCCACCACGTCCCCGATCTCCACTCGAAGCCGCTTCATGTCCTCGGGGTCCATGCGGGCGAAGGCCCGTCCCACGTCCTTGCTCAGCGCCTCGCTCACCTTCAGCTTCAATGCTCCGTTCTTCCCTTGGTCGCCCATGGTCTCCTTCCTCGCTCCCCGCCCTCGATGCCTCGTCGAAAAAACCGCTTCGCGCATCCTTCCACGCCCGTCAATGCTTGAGGGCCTTGATCTCCACGATGCCGTTCTTGCAAGCCGCGGTGGTCCCGTCGCGCCGCACGGAAACGGGGAGCAGGACCTCCTTGGAGTATTTCTTGTCGCCGCGCTCGGCCTTCAGAACGAGGATGTCGTCGGCCACCTCGATCCGCACGTCCTCGGCTTCCACTCCGGGCATTTCCGCCACCACCAGCACGTGGTCCTTTTCCTCGAAGACGTCCACGATGGGCTCGCGGGTCTCGTGCACCACCGAGCGACCCGTGGCTTCGTCCCTGCGCACGTTGCCGAAGGGCTCCACTTTCACGCCCTCCTCGCCCAAGCCCATCTTGACGGAAAAGCCGAAAACCCCCTTGCCTTTCCTTTCACCGCCGCCCCATTGAAATTCTCCGGTTCGGGAAAGCCGCTCCCCCTTCTCGGCCAGCTCGCCCAGCTTTTCCACCAAGTCCGTCAACCCACCCAGAATTCCCTCGACGCCCGCTTTTTCTTTTTTTTCAGTCATGAAGCGATTTCCTTTCCCCTGGTCGAATCCCGTACTTTTTCACCTTGGTGTGGAGGGTCTTGTAGTCCACGCCGAGCAACCGGGCCGCTTCGGCCTTGTTGCCCCCCGTCTTCCCCAGCACCCCCACGATGACGCGACACTCCAGCTCGCCCACCTTCCGGTCCACCATTTCCCTCAGGGACATGTCCTTCCAGGGCTCGCCGAGGTCTTCCGTTTCCGTTTCCCCGTCCTCGGAGAGAGAACCATCCTCGTCGCGAAGGCCCAGATGGCGCCGGGTGACGAGGTCCCGGGCCATGAGCACCGCCCGGCGGGTGACCGAGCGCAGTTGGCGGACGTTGCCGGGCCACGAGTAGTCCAGCATGGCCTCCACGGCCCCTTGGGAAAACCCCCGCACGTCCTTTTTCAGCTCCTGGTTGGTGATATCCAGAAAGCGCTTGGCAAGATAAACGACATCGTCCTTGCGCTGGCGCAAGGGAGGAATGCGAATGCAGAATTCGTTGAGACGATAGAACAGATCCTCCCGAAAGTCCCCCTCCCGGGCCAAACGGTGGAGGTCCTCGTTGGCGGCGGCCAGGAGTCGCACGTCCACGGGGGTCGATCGGGTGCTCCCCAGTCGATAGACCTGTTTTTCCTGAAGCACTCGCAGCAGCTTGGCCTGGCAGGCCGAAGGCATGTTGGCGATCTCGTCCAGCAACAGGGTTCCTCCGCAAGCCGCTTCGAACTTGCCCGCTCGGGGACGGTCGGCCCCCGTGAAGGCTCCTTTCTCGTAGCCGAACAGCTCGCTTTCGAAAAGGGTTTCCGGAATGGCGCCGCAATCCACGGGCACGAAGGTCCCGTCCTTGCGATGGCTTTCTCGATGGATAGCCCGCGCCACCAGCTCCTTTCCAGACCCCGTTTCGCCCAGGATCACCACGTTGAAGCCCGAAGCCGCCACCCGCCTCACCTCCGCCGCCAAATGGCGCACGGCGTCGCTGGGCCCCATGAGCTTCTCCAGGTAGCCGTCTCCGCGAAGCTCCAGGGACATTTCCCTCAACTGCCACTTGAGCTTCCGTTCTTCCAGGGCCCTTCGCACCACCCGCACCACCTCGTGGTTGTCGAAGGGCTTGGACAAGTAGTCGTGGGCCCCCAACCGCATGGCCTCCACCGCCTGACGGACCTCGGCGTAGGCCGTGAGCATGACCACGGGAAGGTCCGGCTCCCGGCCCTTGATCCACCTGAGCAGCTCGATGCCGTCCATCCCCGGCATGCGGATATCCAGCAGGGCCACGTCCGGCTTCTCGCGCTCCACCGCCGTTCGTCCCTTCTCACCGTCGGGGGCCGCAACGTTTTGGAACCCCTCCCTTTTGAGAAGCTGCAAAAGGATATCCCGCACGCCGTCGTCGTCGTCCACCACTAGAATCTTCGGTACATGGGTGCTTTGCACGAGCGTCCTTCTCCTTTTCAGACCCCTCCGCCCAAAGGGCGTCGAACCTCCACGTCGGCGTCCAGCAAACCGTCCAGAGAATGGAGGGCCCCCAGGAAGACCGCTCCGGTTTCGCCCGGCAAGAGCGTGTTGTTGATGCGCCGGGCGATGAAGGCGTCCCTTCGCTTCAAAAGGTCCTCCGGGTCCGGCAAATCCGCACCTTCCGGACCCTTTCCCTTCTTCCCCTCCAGGCTCGCCTCGGCCAACCGGTACTCGAGCTCCAGCAGCCCGGGGGACTCGGTTCCCATGAGCACCGCCCCTCGCTCTATCAATTTGAGAAGCAACCGATGATTCAAGCTTCCTTTTCGGGCCAGATCCTCGACGATCTCCCTTTCCCTCCCGCAAACGGGCAGCCCGTCCTGGTAAAGGCGGACCCTCTCCCGCGACGGGTCCAGGGACGCCAGGGAGCGCTCCGCCCGGTGCCAGAACTGCCTCAAGGCTTGGGCCTTGCGAACGGAGACCGAAGGGCCGAATCGCTGGATCTGCAGTCGCTTCACGCAAGGGGCGAAGCGTCCCATCTCCTGCTCCGAATGCACGATGGAAAAATGGACGAGCTTTCTCGCGTATTTTCGGGAGGGCCTTTCCCTCATGGCAGATCCTTGTGTTCCATGGTCGGCGAAGTTCCCGACCTCCTAACAAACAAGGATCGTGCCAAAGGATTCTTTTCGTCTTCCGAAGGGGGCGCTCCCCGGCGCGGAGATGGAAAACCCGACGGAAAGGGGCGTGGAACGGGGAAACGGCGAGCGATCGCCTACGGGATTTCCCGACGGGAACGGAAGGAGGAAAAGGGAAAGCCCCCGGCGAGGAGTATCAATATGATAAAAACGAGGGGGCTGGCGATCATTTTGAAAAAGAGGAAGAGGGATCTCCAGGGGGGAAGACCCGATTTCCTTCCAGGACCTCCCGGACGGCCCGGGCCATTCGGTCCCTGTCCACCGGCTTCATGAGAAAACCGTCGAGGCCCAGGGGAGCGAGGGCTTCGTCGTTGGCCCTTTCGCTGAAGCCGGTACAGAGGATCACGGGAGTGCGCGGGCGAAGGGCCTTGATCTCGGCGGCCAGCCGGTCTCCGTCCATGTGGGGCATGGCCATGTCGGTGATCACCACATCGAAGGCGTCCGGGGCGGCCCGGAAGGCGTCCAGAGCTTCCCGGCTGGAGGTGAAAACCGTCACGGCATAGCCCAGCTTTTCCAGATTCATGCGCTGCATCCTCGCGATGGCGGGCTCGTCGTCCACGAAAAGGATGCGCTCCCGCCCCCCGGGCGCCTGGAGGGAGTCGCGGGGAGCTTGGACCGCCGCCGCGCCGGCGATCAAGGGGAGATAGACCTGAAAGGCGCTCCCCCGTCCCGGTCGGGAAGTCACGGAAACATGCCCTTTGTGAGCTTTCACGATGCCGTGGACCACGGACAGTCCCAGCCCCGATCCCTTGTGAGGCCCCTTGGTGGTGAAGTAAGGATCGAAAATGACCGACAAATGCTCCTCCTGGACGCCGCAGCCGGTGTCGGCCACCGTCAGGCGAGCGTAGGGCCCCGGCTCCAAGCCATGGAGCTCCGCCGTTTTCCCGTCGATGGAATGCAGCGCCTCCAGGCGGACGGTCATGGTCCCTCCGCCTTCCTCCATGGCATGGGCCGCGTTGGTGGCCAGATTGACGATGACTTGGTGGATTTGCGTGGCGTCGGCCAGCACGGTCAACGGCTCTTCTCCTTTGTCCTCGCGGATTTCCACCGAAGCGGGGATGGTGGAGCGCAAAAGCCCCAGGGCTTCCTCGACCAAGGAGTCGAGGCGCACGGGCTTGGCTTCCACGCGGGTCTGGCGGCTGAAGGCGAGGATTCTTCGAACCAGATCCGTCGCCCGCTTTCCGGCGACGAGCACCTCCTGCAGGCTCCCCTCCAACAGAGATCCCCGGGGGACGTCCGCAAGGGCCAATTCCGTGTAGCCCATCATGGCCGCCAGGATGTTGTTGAAATCGTGAGCGATGCCCCCGGCCAGGGTCCCGATGGATTGCATTTTTTGAGCTTGGTGCAGACGGGTTTCATATTGGCGCCGCTCCTCCTCCAGCTCCTTCAGGCGGGTGATGTCCGTGGCCACTTGCAGACGCACCATGCGGCCGTCCACCCATCGGATGGCCCGGTCGTAATTGATGCACCAACGGCCGGTGACGGGATTGCGATCCTCCCACTCCACAACGCCGGCAGGGGCACCCTCCTCGTCCAGCAGCCGGTCGTTGGTGCAATGCGGGCAGGGACCGTCCTCTCTGCGAAAGACCTTCCAGCACGGCTCGCCCCGGTGCTCCCCCTCGAAAGCCTCGCGCATGTAGCGGTTCATGAACAAAATCTCGTGGGTTTCCATGTCGGCGGCATAGATGGTCGCCTCGATGCCGTCCAGGACGGTCGTGAACCGCTCGTGGGCCAACCGCAGCTCCTCCTCGGCCTCCTTGCGGCGGGTGATGTCCTGGACCGTGCCGAACATGCGCAGAGGGGCCCCCGAAGCATCCCTTTCCACTTGGGCCCGGTCGTGGATCCAGCGCACTTCCCCGTCCGGGCGCACGATGCGGTATTCGGTGTCGAAGGCACTCCCCGCGCGCCTGCACCGCTCCCCCAAAGCCAGCACGCGCTCCCGGTCGTCGGGATGCAGCAAGGAGACCACGAGCTCGAAAGACGGGTTGTCCCTTGCGCACCCGAGGATGTTTTTCAGCTCCGGGGACCAGACGGCCCGGTTGGCGAGCAGGTTCCACGAATAACTGCCCACGCGAGCGATGGACTGGGCACGCTCCAGCTCCTTGCGGCTCTCGCGCAGGGCTTCCTCCGCCATGTACCGTTGGGTCTCGTCGCTGAAGACGGCCACCACCCTTCCCCCGGGCAGCTTGAAAACCGCGTTCTCCGTCCACTGAGCGAGGCGTCCGTCCCAGTAAAAGGACAAAGGCAACCGCTCGGGCTCGCCGCTTTTCCACACCCGCTTCAAAACCGCCAGAAGCCCGAGCTCCTCCACGGCGGGAAAAGCTTCCGTGATGCGCCGCCCCAGCACCTCGTCCTTGAGAAGCCCCGTGATTCTTTCCGCCGCCTCGTTGAAATCCACGAAAACGAAATCCTCCCCCTCGTCCATGGCCTCGTAAACGGCGGCCCCGTCCAGCAGGTTCCTGAAAAAATGATCGTCCGTGCTTTCTCTTTCGGCACGCGCGCGCTCTTCACGCTCCCGCAGGAGCTCCTCTTCGAGCCGGCGCACCCGTTGCTGCAGAGCTTGGCGGGTCGGTTGGGAAGTCATGGCCGAAACCTCGCGATTTTGCATTACAATCTTTGAATTTCGAAGGTTGCCTGAACGGTTTTACCGTTCAGGCATCGGCCTACCGTTTCATGTTACAGCCCGTGTCCTCCGCAGCGGGAGTCACCTCCGAGCCCTTGAAGATCTTCAAGGGCTCGAGGACGCGGATGGGATAGTTTTCATCGGCGGCCGTCCTGCCCCAGGGGGCGTCGGTGACGGCCTGGTGGTCCTCGGCCCGAATGACCACCGTGCCCGCGGGGAGCTCCAGGCTCAGCCCTTCGAGCCCCCGGACGATCTTCTCCTTGTCGGTGCCTTGAACCTTCTCGGCGGCGGCCTTGTAGGCCTGGACGGCGGCGTAGGCCCCGTGCGCGTTGTAGGAGGGATACTGATCGTAGGCCTTGCGGTAGGCCTCGACGAATGCCTGGTTGACGGGGGAATCGTTCATGAGAAACCAGTAGCGGCTCCCCACCCATACGTTTTCAGGCATCTTGTCCTTGAGGGAGTAGAGCACTTCCGTGGCGGCCCCCAGGGTCATGAGCACTTCGAAGTCCCCTTTGAAAAAGCCCATCTCGTCGGCCTGGCGCACGAAATCGATGAGATTGCCGCCCCAAAGGGAGACGAGCACGCCGTCGGGCTTGGCTCCCATGATCTTGGTGATGTAGGGGCTGAAATCCGTGGTCTTGGTGGAGGCGAAAGCCGTGCCGTCTTCGGAAGCGAACCGCGCCTCGGGATCGAGCTCCTTCAGGTACTTTCGGAAATACTCCCAGGACTGGTGCCCGAAGGCGTAGTCGGGCCCCACGGTGCTCCAGGTCTTGGCGTCCGTGTCCGCCGCCAGCAGGGCCGCCGCCTTGATGTTCTGGCTCAGATTCAAAGAAACCCGAAAAGTGTAGGGGTTGCACACGTCTCCCGTGACGTCGGGAGTGGCGGCGTGGGTGACGATCAAGGGCGTTTTCATCTGGGGGATGAGAGGGGCCACCGTCTTGGCCACTCCGCTGGAGTCCAGCCCGACGAGACAGTCCACCTTTTCCTGGAAAACCAGCTTGCGAATAGCCCGCACGGCCACGTCGGGCTTGCCCGTGGAATCCTCGAAAAAGGCCTCCACCGGACGACCCAGGATGCCCCCCTTCGAATTGATCTCGTTGACGGCCAATTCCGCCCCCTGCTTGGCGAACTGCCCGTAGGTGGCGAACGGCCCCGACATGATGTACACGAACCCCAGCTTCACGGGCTCGGCGGCCCCCGCCGTCCCCGCGCCGCCCGGCATTCCCGCCGTCAGAAGCAACGCCGTCGCCAAAGCCATCATCGTCCTTTTCATGTCTTCCCGCCTCCTTTCATGGGATGTAAGGTTTCGCTCAATCTTCCTCCTCTTCCTCGGCGTAGCGGCGCTTGCGCAGCGTCTTCGCCACGAAAGCCACCGCCAGCAGCACGCCCCCCAGGAAGAAGAGGATCTCGTAGAGAGACGCGGCGAGCCAGAGGGCCCACCGGCGGAACCGGTTCATGCCTCGAAGCCACTGAGCCTCCAGCTCCTCGATCCCCCGTCCCGTTTCGTCCTCGAAGGCGTCTTCCGCCGCCCGTCCTTCCTTCATGGCCGCCAGAACCCTTCGAAGGCCCTCGCGACCGTAGCGGTCGATGAAGTCCTCCACGAATTCCCGGCTCACGTCGTAGGCCAGAAACAGCTCCTCCTCGCTCGACGGGAAGGAGCTGGACAGGCGGCGCAGGGGGATGGTGCGACGAGGGAGCCCCGAGCCGCCGGGGGGCTGCCAAGCCACCAGCACCTCTCCCAGATTGCCGCTCACCCATTGACAGATTCCCTCTTCGAGCCAGAGAGGAAAGGGAACGTCGCGAATGTGGTCGTGCAGCACCAGATGGCACAGCTCGTGCTCGACGATCTCCTGAAGCAAATAGGGATTGGAATTCAGCGGCGAGCAATGAACGGCCACGAAGCTTTGGGAAGGGATGGCGAAAGCCGCGAAGAACGGCCCGCCGCCCATTTCCCGGAAGGTCTCCTCCCTTCCCGCGAGGGCCACCACGGGCCTGGGCCCCAACCGCCAGCCCAGGGCCTTTTCCACGTTCTCCAGGATTCGGGGGTACGCTTCCACCAGCCGCCGGGCCATGGATTCGAGGGAAGGCTCGTGGAAGACCGTCACGTCCCTTCCGTCGATGACGGCGAATTCCTCGCTTCCCCGCGCCGCCTCCGCGCCGGCCCCCAAGGCGAGCAGCGCGAGGCAGACGCACAAGGCCCCTCGCGCCCCTGCGGCTCGCATCCACGCGGAAGTCCGACGATTTCCTTTCCGCAAGCTTTCCGGCACAGGCCCCCCCCATCGAACATCCCTTTTCCGCTCTCTGTTCAAGTTTTCAGCTTACCACAATCGAGCCGTCTTCCCGACACGAATTTTCCCTTCCCCCTTGACGGGAATTGGCCCGGGCTAGAGATTCATGCCTCATTCCGTTTTCCGCCCTTCCAGCTCGCGGCGCAAGCCCTCCGGGGAATCCGCCGTAGCGGCTTTCAAAAGAAGGCGCTTGAGCAGATCGAGGTCCTCGATTCCGTCCACGACCTCCGCCAAGTCCCTCGGCGCTCTCCCGAAGCGCGCCTCCAGGATTTCCAGCACCGACTCGCGGGCCCGCTTGATTTCGCCCTTCCTCAGACCTCGCTTCTCCCCGCGCTTCTCCCCGCGCTTCTCCCCGCGCTTCTCCCCGCGCTTCTCCCCTCGCTTCTCTCCTCGCTTCTCCCCTCGCTCTTCGGCTATCCTTTCCAGAGTGGTCACGTACGGCATGCTCCTCTCCTTTTCATACTCGAGAATTTCCTCCCCGAACCGCTGTTCCAGCTCCTCGGGCAGGGCCATGAGCCATTGGACGAAGCGGAAAAGCTCCACGACCTCCTTTCCGCCCCACCCCTCCCGGTACAGGCCCCTTGCCAGCCGGAGCTTCCAGCTCAACCGCTTCCCGGGGTCTCCCGCCGTGGCCAGGGTCTTCAAATGGGCCATGACCACCACGGCGAAGGGACTGTCGCTCGCTTCGAGCTCCTCCCAGCGTCCTTCGTAATCCAGAATCTTCACGGCGGGAAACGTCATGCTCACTTCGCAGCCCAACGCCTCGCGACGGTAGCCCCGCGGACGCCACGTCGCGCTGCCGTCCGCCAGCACGGCGAGGCTTGCCACCGGACGACCGTAGAGGTCGAAAATGCGGTAATTGTAAACGTACATGCGCAATTCGAAATCATCGTCCTTCTGAGCCTGAATTTCCACGTGAACGAGGACCCAGACCTCCCGTCCGCCGCACTTCAAATACACCTTCGCCAGCTTGTCGGCGTAGCGCTTGCCCAGCTTCGCGTCCCGCGCCACCTGGGCCAGCTCCTTGTCCAGAAGCTCGTACTCCCGTCTCCAGTCCACCGCTTCGTACACTCGAGGGAAGAAAAATTCCATGAAATCTTCCAATCGACTTCCAAGGATATCCTTCCAAGGCGTATCGTAATCGGTTTCCTTCTTCCCGCCCGTCTCCTTTTTCCCCATTCTCAAGTCTCCGCGTCCCGTTGGCGACCGTTGCACGCAAAGCTTCCGGCATCATCGAAAACGATACGTCACGGCGTCCCCGGGATCAAGAGCGATTGTTTTTTGGCATGCGGTGTGCCAAAGTAATGGACTTTCGGCACTGGAGCCCCCGAAACTTCGAAGGAAGAGCGAAAGCCCATGACCACCGAAACCGATTCCCGGCGCATGTACGCGTTTCTTCTGGTTCTCACCGCTTTGTCGGCGGCGGGCCTCCAGGGCTGGAGGACTCTCATCAACAACTTCGCCGTGGAAAGCGTGGGCATCGACGGGCGGCAGATGGGGGTGATCCAGTCGGTGAGGGAGATTCCGGGGTTCCTTTCCCTTCTGGTCATCTACCTGCTCTTCCTCGTGAAGGAGCACAAGCTGGCGGCCTTTTCCGTCCTGGTTCTCGGGGCGGGGGTCGCTCTCACGGGAGCCCTGTCCTCCTTTCACGGCCTTGTCTTCACCACCCTGGCCATGTCCGCGGGGTTCCACTACTACGAGACCCTCAACCAGTCCCTGACCCTCCAGTATTTCGAAAAATCCCGCTCCCCCGTGGTCTTCGGGCGACTGCGGGGCGTCGCGGCGGGGGTCAACGTCGCCACGGGCGTGCTCATCTTCTTCGCCTCCATGCTGCTGACCTACGGGCAGATGTTCGCCATCATGGGAGCGGCCATCATGGCCGCCGCCCTTTGGTGCCTGTTCCAGGATCCCAGCGACCCGCACATCGTTCCCCAGACCAAGAAGATGATCCTCCGCTCCCGGTACTGGCTCTTCTACGCCCTCACCTTCATGGGAGGCGCCCGGCGGCAGATTTTCGTGGCCTTCGCCGTGTTTCTGCTGGTGGAGCGGTTCGACTACTCGGTGCGCGCCGTCACCGTCCTTTTCGTGATCAACAACGTCATCAACTACTTCCTCAGCCCTCTCATCGGCAAGGCCATCGCCCGGTTCGGCGAGCGCAAGGTGCTGAGCCTCGAGTACTTTTCGCTCCTGTGGATTTTTTTCGCCTACGCCTTCACGGACAGCCGGATCCTGGCGGGAGTGATGTACGTGCTGGATTTCGTGTTCTTCAACTTCGCCATCGCCATCCGCACCTATTTCCAGAAGATCGCCGACCCTCGGGACATCGCCTCGAGCATGGCCGTGGGCTTCACCATCAATCACATCGCCGCCGTGGCCATTCCCGTTTTCGGAGGCATCCTGTGGATGATCGACTACCGCATCCCCTTCCTGGCCGGCATGGGGATGAGCCTCGTTTCCCTCGTCCTGACCCAGTTCATTCGCACCGAGATCGCCCCTCGCGAAAAACCCCGGGAGTCCGGCTAGGTGGCTCGTCAACGAAGTTTCCCGGCGTATCCGCAAGCTCGTCGTTCCGGCGATCTTCAAGCCGGAATCCATGCTTTCACGGCCGGCCGCGATCTCCGGGGCCCGGAATCCGGGGCGCTATTCCTGGATTCCGGCCAAAAGCGTGCCGGAATGACGACGGCGACGGGAGGCGTCGAAAAAACGATGGCGGTCCCGATGGCGATGGCGACCGTGAAGGAAAGGAGACGTTTCCATTGACCGGCGCGTTGAACGAAGAAATCTCCTCTCCAGAGTGCGAAGAGGAAACGAGCCCCGTATGCATGAGCCGCCGGAGCCGGTGGCTGGTGATCGGGGCGGCCCTGCTGGCCCTTTTCCTGGGGGCACTGGACGCCCTCGTCATGGGGGCGGCCATGCCCACCATCGTGGCGGACCTGGGAGGGCTTCACCTCTACAGCTGGGTGTTCTCCATCTACATGCTCACCCGGGCCGTGTCGCTGCCCATTTTCGGCAAGCTGGCCGACCTGTTCGACACCCGCAAGCTCTACGCCGCCGCCATCCTCCTTTTTCTCGTCAGCTCGCTGCTGGCGGGGGTCTGCCGGGACATGACCTGGCTCATCGTCGCCCGGGCGGTGCAGGGGGTGGGGGCGGGAGGCAACTTCGCCCTGGCCTACATCGTGCTGGCGGACATTTCCCCCAAGGAAAAGCGGGCCAAGATGATGGGGCTCATCAGCTTCGTGTGGGGGTTTTCCAGCGTTCTGGGGCCCACCCTGGGAGGGGTGCTGGTGACCTTTCTGTCCTGGCGCTGGATTTTCTACATGAACCTCCCCCTGGGCGGACTGGCCCTGGCGGCCATTCTCCTCTTTCTGAAGGAAACGCGAGAGAAGCGCGAGGACCCTTCGGTGGACTACGCGGGGGCTTTCGCCCTCTCGGTGACGGTGCTGGCGCTTCTGGGGGTTTTCATGACGGGTGGGCGCTACGCCCCTTGGCTTTCCTTTCCCGTAGGGGGGCTCGCGCTGGCGAGCCTTCTGGCGGGAGCGATCTTCCACCGGGTGGAGCGGCAAGCGAAGGAGCCCGTTTTCCCCTTGAGCTTTTTTTCGACCCCCGCCTTCGCCCTGGGCAACGGGGCTGCTTTTCTCAGCAGCTTCGCCATCTTCTCCCTGGCCGCCTTCACGCCTCTGTTCATCCAAGGGGCCATGGGCAAGACCCCGGCCCAGCTGGGGCTGGTCATGATGCCTCTCAGCGTGGGCTGGTCCCTGGGGGCGCTGGTGTGCGGGCAAGTGGCCCACCGCATCGGCCGAAGGCCCTTGAGCCTGTCGGGCTCCTTTCTGCTGGCTTCGGGGACGGGCCTCACCCTCCTGCTGGGCACCTCCACCCCGCTGCTTCTCTGCTCCCTGGCGTTGTTCGTGGCGGGATCGGGCATGGGCTTCGTCTCCATCGGCACCCTGCTCATCGTTCAGGACAGCCTGGAGGACCGGCATCTGGGAGTGGCCACGGCCTCGCACCAGTTCGCCCGCACCCTGGGGGGGACCATCGGCACGGGCGTCGCGGGCAGTCTGGTGACCCTTCGCATCGCGGAAGCGCTCCAAGGAATCGAGGAAACCGCCGCGGACCTTCCCCCCTCCCTCGCCCGGATGCTCCACCAGAGCGTGGAAAGCCTCTTCGATCTCCAAGTCCAGACGGCCCTCGATCCCCGGGTGCTCGATCTCCTGCAATCGGCGGTGGGCTCGGGAGTGCGCCAAGTGTTCTGGGCCGCCCTGGTGGCGTCGATCCTCAACGCGGGGGTGTGCTTTTGGCTGAAGGTCAGAAATTGACGAGCGAGCCCGTGCGAGCCCGTGGTCCGACCAACATACATTCAATATCATCGGGCGCTTGGCGTGGTCCGACCTGCATAGGGCCCCGGCGATCTACTCGACCTCCACTCCGAAGCCGGTCGCCATCGCCGCGAGGCCTCCGGCGAAGCCCTGCCCCACCGCCCGGAATTTCCATTCCCCCTTGTGGCGGTAAATTTCCCCGAACAGCATGGCGGTTTCGGGGCCGCAGCCCTCCGACAAGTCGTAGCGGGCGATCTCTTCGCCCCCGTCCGCATCGACCACGCGGATGCAGGCCGAGCCCACCATGCCGAAGCTCTGTTTCCGACGGTTCGCCTCGTAAATAGCGACGCACACGACGAGTCTGGCGATGCTTTCCGACATCCTTTCCAAATCTACACGGATGGTCTCGTCGTCTCCTTGATCCGCCGACTCGCTCCCCGCGTGCTCCACCGAGCCGTCGGCGGAGCGGGGATGGTTGTAGAAGATGAAATCGTTGTCGCTTCGGACTTTTCCGTTTTCCCGGAGCATGAAGAGGCCGGCGTCCAGCTCGAAGGGCGCCCCGGGGGTCTCGCGCACCTTCCATCCAAGTCCGACCGAGATTCTCCTCAGGCTCGGCTTCGATCGGGTGAGCGAGACGTTGCCCCCCCTGGAAAGCGATTCGCCGTCCTTCCTCCCGCTCCTTTCCCCGGACGGGACCCCGGCTTCCCTCTCGTCCAGCTCCACCTCGAACACCTTGAGCTTGCCCTTCAAGGGAAAGGGATTGCGCAGGGGACGGGGGTTTTCAAGGTACCATTCATACTCGAAATATCCATCGTCGTATTCCACCCCTCGAATGTCCGCCAGCTCCACGAGGCAAAGGGCGACGCCCTTGCGGAAATAGGGGCCGTATTCGTCTTCGAAGTCCCGAGGGAAGCGCCACCCCTCGAACCCGACCTCCTCGAGAACGGCCCGGGGGACGACGCCGCCCGAGGCGCAGACGAGCAGATCGCCTCGGTGAGGCGTTTTCCAGGAGCGATACTCGATGGCTTTCTCGCCGCAGGCGATCAATCCGGCCCAGGGCTGCTTGATGGAAAGCGCTTTGACGATCATGGTCGTTTCCTCCTTTGAGTAACAAGTGCTTCGACGAAAGTCTCCCACCGAAGTTCCCCTTTTGTAAAGGGCGATTCAGGGGGATTTTTCCCATCGGGGAAAGTTCGAAAACTCGGGGGCTTCCGTGGGGCTTCCGTGGAGCTTCCGTGGTCCGACCAACATACATTCAATATCATCGGGCGCTTGGCGTGGTCCGACCTGCATAGCACAGAGAGAATATCCCGATCGGGGGATATCCTTCTACCCTTCAATCCTCGCTTCTCATGGTCACGTTCCCCTCCAGGGGCAGGGTCACCGAGAAGGTGGTCCCCTCCCCCTCTCGGCTTCGCACCCGGATGTCCCCGCCGTGGCTCTTGACGATGTCGTAGGCGATGCTCAGCCCCAGGCCCGTGCCCTGCCCGGGGGGCTTGGTGGTGAAAAAGGGATCGAAGATGCGGGATGCGTCGGCTTCCGGAATGCCCTGTCCCGTGTCGGAGACGCTCACCTCGACCCCGCCGAGCGGATCGAAGCTCGAAGGAACGGCCCTTTTCCCGGCCCCGTTGTCCAGGCGGCGGGTGGCGATGCGTATGACGCCCCGGTCCTCGATGGCTTGCGCGGCGTTCAAGAGCAGGTTCAAAAAGACCTGGGCCACCCGCTCGGGCAGGCAGACCACCTGCGGCAGGTCCCCGTAGTCCCGAACCACCTCGACCCTGTGCTTCAGCTCCTTGTGAAGAATGTTGAGGGCGCTGTCCATGAGCTCGTGGAGGTCCGTTTCCCGGGCGTCCTCCCGGTCGAAGCGGGAAAAGGCCTTGAGGTCCTTGACGAGGCGCCCGATGCGCTCCGTGCCTTCCAGGGACTCGGCCACCAGGGGCCCCATGTCCTCCAGAATGAAATCCACCTTCTTGCTCCGGCTGTAGGCTCGGATGTCCTCGAGAAGGGAGCGGGCGGCGGCGGGAAGGGCGTCGGGGCCGATCTCCTTTTCCAGGTCCCGATAGAGGGACAAGAGGCCGACGAGGCGCGAGCAATAGTCCCGGACGGTGGAGAGGTTCACGCGGATGTAGGCGATGGGGTTGTTGACCTCGTGGGCGATGCCGGCGGCCAGGACGCCCAGGGAGGCCATCTTCTCCGACTGGACCAGCAAGGCCGTCTGCTCCTTCACCTTTTCTTCCAAATTCTCGTTGACCTCCTCCAGCTCCCGGTAGGCGTCGTGGAGCTTGTCCGCGAGCACCTCCCGGTCCCGCTCGAGGTTCCACTGGTTGGTCAGGGCCCGGGCGAACTGGCGAATCTCCTCGGGATTGAAGGGCTTTCTCAGGTAGAACAGATCGTTGCGCCCCGTCACCTCCACGATCTCGTCGGGGGTGTAGTCGCTGTAGGCGGTGACGATGACGATCTTGAGGTCGGGATCCATCTCCCAGAGGGCCTTGGCCGTTTCGGCCCCGTTCATGCCCGGCATCTTCATGTCGACGAAGGCGGCGGCGAAGGGGCGGTTTTCCGCCAGGACCTCCCGCATGATCTCCACGGCCGCCTCGCCCCTTTCCGCCAGGCGCAGCTCGTAGGATTCCCCCGGGGGCTTGCCGCCGGGGGCCCCGCCGGGAGGGTCGTCGAAAAGAGAGGCCCCGCGAAGGAGCACGTCCCTGGAGGACGGCGGGCAAAGGATCATCCCGTAGGATTCCCTCACCCCGGGGTCGTCGTCCACGATCAAAATGCGCTGATTGGGCGTTGTCTGCATGGCATTTCCTTGACGGGATCGACGGATACCGGCTCGTGCTCGTGTCCGGCATGGCCGTCTCCCGAAACGGCGAGAAGGATTTGAGAGGAGAAAAAGCCGAAAGCCTCGTAGGACCCGACAAAAACGGGACCGGCGCTCCTGGCGACCACTTCCAAGCCGGCCGGGAGGTCCCCCAGAACGATGAGGCGGGCGGAGGGAAAGAAGCGTCTCAGGCGAGCGAAAAAGGTCCCGTCGGGGGCCTTCTCCAGGCGGTCGGTCACCACCACCAGACGACAATCCCTGTCGGGCAGGCGCAAAACCAGATCCTCGGGCCCTCCCACCACCACCACCCGAAGAAAGTGTTCGGCCAGAAGGTCCCGCAAGGCCCGAACCCGCTCCCCGGATCGACCGAAAAGGACCGCTCCCCCCTCCGAAACTTTCATGATCTCCTCGATTCAGCGTGGGTTGACAAGGGGAAAGGTCATGAAGACCGCAGCGCCCTTCCCTTTCCCTTCGCTATGCAAGGTCAATCTCCCCCGGTTGGCTTCCATGAACTTCCGGCAATAATACAGTCCCATTCCCGTGGATCCCTTGGTGGACCGACCGAATTGGAAGAAATCCTCGCCCCCCCCGGGATCGAAGCCGACTCCCGTGTCCTCGATGCGCAACACCGCCCGCTCGTCCTCGACGGAGGTGTCGACGCGAATCCTGCCTCCCCCGTTGCGCGTCTCCTCGATGGACTCGTAGGCGTTCTTGATGCAATTGACCACCACCTGCATCAACTGGCTGCGGTTGATGACGACGCCGGCCTCGGGCCCCCGCAAGCTTGTTTCCACGGCGATGGAGCGAGACTGCAGGGAAGCGTGCTGCATGCGCAAGGCGTCCGCGACCAAGGCGTCGAGGTCCACGCGCTCGCGAAGGTCCGCGCCTGCCGCGGCGTAGGAGTGCTGGAGACTGAGGATTTCCGAAACGAATTCCACCGAGGATTGGATGCGCTCCACGCAGAGGGCCTTTCGCCTCTCCACCTTCCCGGTTTCCCGAGCCAGCTCCCCCAGGTAGGCGAAAACCTCCCGCCCCCGCGGATCTTCGCGCACGTAGCGGCCCAGCTCGTGAAGGTGATCGGCGAGGTCCGCGTGGCATCGCTCCATGTTCCGGCAAAGATCGAGGAGGACGGGGCTTTTCAGCTCCCCCAGGTGGACCGGCACGGGAGTGATGGCGTTGCCGATGTTGTGCAGCACGATGGCCGACATCTGGGCGCGGCCCGCCTCGAGGGCCTTCTGTACCAAGACCTGGTGAGCGGCTTCCAGCTCCCGGGTGCGCTCCGCCACCCGTTGCTCCAGTTCGTCGCGAGCCGACTTCAAGGCTTGCTGCACTTCCTTGCGGGAGGCGATCTCCTCGCGAAGACGCTCGTTGGTCCTGTGGATCTCCCGCTCCCGGGCAACGCTCTCCTCCAGCCGGGCCGCCAACACCAAGTTGCGGACGATGGCCCGCACGAGGACCGCCGAGCCGCCCAGGGCCAAAGTCCCCAGGGCGGCCAAGGCGGAAAGAAGCACCCCCGGATGCAGCCCTCCGGACACTTCCCGGGCGGGCACGCAGATGAAAAGGGAAAAGGGCGTTCCCTCCACGGGGACCTTCACCGCCAGCACTCCCGGGGCCGTCCCGTCGGGCCGCTCCATTTTCCTCCATACCGGCCGCTTGGCATCAAGGGCGCCGAGGTCTTCTTCGAGCAGAAAACGCCCCTTGCCCAGAAGCTCCATCGCCGTCCCCGGGGCCCCTTCCGTCACGAGGACTTGGTACTCGCCGGAAAACTCGTGGTCCCGGCGCGCCAGACAGGCGTAAGCTCCGCGAAGGTCGATCCAGGCGATGATTCGCCCCTCCATCCGCCCCTTGAAAAAATAAGGGACCGTCACCCTCACCTCGGGCCCCTTGCTCCCCGGCTCCACCCGCACAACCGCCTCCGTCGACGGGAGCCCCGAAAAGCCAAGCGCTCGACCATAAGTTTCCGACAAGACTTCTCCAGCCCCTCCCGCACCGCGCTTCACCAGGACCTTCCCTTCCTTATCCAAGAGCAGCACCCTGCGGTACACGGCGACGCCCCCCACCTTCTTTTCGTCCAGAAACCTTTGGAATTCGGCCCCCATCTCCACCAAGCTGGCCCCCAAGCCGTACTCCATGGTCATCTTCAAGGCCCGGTTCTCGAAATAGGCGGCCAGGACCCTCCGCCGGCCCAGCTCCACCACGTCGTCCTTGCACTCGGAAAAAAAGTAGCTCAGGGTCGCCGCCGCCTTTTCCGCTTCCCGCGTGAACCGCCCCAACGCTCCCTGGCGAAGCTCCATTTGGGACTGGTAGTAAACCCACAGAAGCACGGCGACGTAGCCGCACAGGAAAAGGCCCGCAAGGCTCAGAGCAAGATTTCTCCCTCGAGGCAAGGACAGCATGGTCTTCACTCTCGTCTCGCCTTCGCTCCCTGCTCGGAACGGGCGGGCAGCTTCACCGTCACCGTGGTCCCCTGCCCCTTGCCGGGACTGGACAACGCCAGGCTCCCCTCGTTGGCTTCCAGGAACTGCTTGCAATAATAGAGACCGAAGCCGGTGGATCCCTTGCCGGAATTTCCCACTTCGAAGATGGACGAGGGGTCTTGGCGATCCTCCAGTCCCACGCCCGTGTCCGTCAATTGGAGCACCACTTCGCCGTTCCGGGAAAAAGTCCTGAAGACGATCTTCTTCTCCTTGCCCCCGTCCTCCGCCATGGCTTCGTAGCCGTTCTTGATGAGGTTGACCAGCACCTGCATGAAACGATTGGGGTTGAGGAGCAGCTCGGGCAGATCCTCCTGCAAGTCCGTATCCGCTCGAACGCCGCGCTTTTCCAGGGAAACCCTCTGCATGGCGATGGCGTCCCGGACCATGGCGTTGAGTCGGATCCTCTGGCGTCCCTCCGTGTTGGAGGCGGAATAGGCGTGCTGGATGCTCAGGATCTCCGAGACGTAGGCGACGGCCCCCTCGATGCTTCGGAACATCTCCTCCCGGCGCCCCTCGATGCTCTCCAGGCTTTCCGCCAGCTCTCCCAGGTAGCGAAACACCTCCCGCCCCTTGGGATCCTTGTCCACGTAGCTCCCCAGCTCTTCCCGATGCGCCTCCAAGTCTCCGTAGCACCTCTTGAGGTAGTAGTGCAACGGCCGGGGGCAGCTTTCCTTGATTTGCTCCAGCAGGGCCACCACGGGGGTCACGGCGTTGCCGATGTTGTGCAGCACGATGGCCGACATCTGGGCCCGCCCCGCCTCCAGGGCCTTGGCCACCAGCTCCTTCTGGGTCTCCTCCAATTCCCGGGTTCGCTCCCGCACCCTCTCTTCCAGCTCGTCCCTCGCCTTTCTCAAGGCTTCCTCGGCCAGCCACCGCTCGGTGTGGTCCACGGCGGAGCACACCACGTACTCCACGTCCCCGTTCTCGTCGAGCCTGGGGGTTTTGGTGATGGTCAGCAACCGCTTCTCTCCCCGGCCGTTCACGAGCCATTCCTCGTTGCGAACGGACCCTTTCTTGGCGAAGACCTCGCGGTTCCCTTCCATGCAGACCCGGGCCTCCTCCTCGTTGACGATCTCGAAGAGGTCCTTGAGCTCGAGGTCCTTCTTCCCGACGGAGAAGAACTCGGCGTGGGCCCGGTTCACGGCCCCGTAGGTGCGCTCGTCGGACAGATACCAGACCTGGACCTCGATGTTGTCCAGAAGCAGCCGCTGCTTCTCGGTCTGGCGCTTGAGGGCCTCCTCCGCTTCCCGCAACAGCACGGCGTGGACGGTGGTGCGCTCGATCTCCTTCATCATGCCGTTGAAGGCCCGGGCCAAGCGGGAAAACTCCCGCACGGAAGGCTCGGACACCCGTCCTTCGGGATCGAAATTCTCCCGGATGGCGCGAATTTCGCCAAGCAGGCTTTTCAAGGGGCGCGAAGCCAAGTGCGAGCTCAGGGCCACCCCGGCCACCAGGGAGCCCACCATCACCGCCAGGGCCCACACGAGGAACCCCTGGAACCGAAGGGCCTCGGGAAAGGACTCTTCGACGGACGCGCACACGGTCACGAACAGGCCGGGCAGCCCGTCCACGTTCGCCTCCATGCGGATATGGCCGGGACCGGGGACGGGAAGCCCTTCGCCGCCGGAAACGGGGCCTTGAGCGGACGAATAGAGCACCCTTCCCGACGCATCCCTCAACAGGACCAAGTGCTCGGTCTCCTGTCGAATCCAGGACCGCCACACCGCTTCGGCCTCGGCTTCCATGACCAGCACCCCTTCGGGCAGATTCTGGTACCGCACGGGCACGGCGATGCGAAAGCGCTCTCCCGTCGCCTCCACCCATTCGTCGCCTTCCATCACCGTCGGGACCCACTTTTCTCCTTGGTAGGAAGGAGATCGCAGGGAGTTGGAAGCCACGGGACGGCCCTTGTAGTCCGCGAGGGCGATCTGAAAATCGGGGTGCCAGGGGATGCGCAGGGACCGGAAGAAAAGGGACAGATAGTCCTTGCGGTCGATCGTGTCGATGAGGCCGTTGACGACGAGGTCGTTGGCCGCCAGGATGCGGGCCAAGTGGACGAGATGGTCCAGCTTCTCGTCGATGGCCCGGCTTTCGCTCGCGGCTTCCATGCGGACTCGCGCTTCGGCTTCCTTGCGCAGGGTCTCCCGGGCCATGGAAAAAACGGCCAGCCACACCCCCGCCAGCAAAAGGAGGGTGACGGGCAGGATTCTCACCAAAATGTGGGCGAACAAAGGCCAGGGGCGCTTCATGGCAAATCATCCAAGGGGACGATGACTCCGTTCTCGTCGTAGCGTGCCAAGCGGAAGTCCGAAGTGTCCAGGGCGTCGTGACGCTCGGGGGTGAAAGGCGGCTCGTAGTCGCGCACCAAGCCCGGGTAGCGGTCGATTTTTTCCAAAGCGTCGCGCACGGCCGCCCGGTCCGTCGTCCCGGCTTTCTCCACGGCGAGCGCGAGCAAATGGAGCAGGTCGTAGGCGTGGGCCGTCCCCACGGGGGAGAAGATGTCCCTCGGCCCCCGAGCGGGAGGAAACGCCTCCACGTAGGCGTCCGCCACCCGCCGCGCCCGGTCGGGAAAGGGAGGGTCCAGAAAGGAGAAGGTCTGGAGAAACACCAGTCGCACCTTCCTCAGACTTTCCCGGGCGCGGGCATAAAAGTCTCCTCCCGTGATGCCCCAGTGGGAAACCACGGGAAGGCGCTTCTCCGGGGACATCTCGCTCATGGACCGCACCGCCGCCACCCCTTCGGGGGCGTTGGCCGTCAGCAGCACCACGTCGGCTCCGGAAGCGACGGCGGCTTCCAGTTGGGGCATCAGGGAAGGGCTTCCCCAATGGAACCACTGGACCGTCGCCGGCTCCAGGTCGTGAACGGCCAACGCCTCCGTCATGGCCCGGTGGTTGGACTTTCCCCACCCCGTCTGCTCCAGCAGGAGGGCCGGGCGGCGATATCCCATGCGCGCGATCTCGTTCACCAGGAACCCCCCGGCGTACTCGTCCCTCACGGAAGCCCGGAACACGAAGTTGGGCTCGTAGCCGTTGTCCACCACGGGGGTCCCCGCCGCCCACGGCACCAGATAGGGCAATCCGAGGGCGTGGATCGCCTCCAGCTCGGCCAGGGCCACGGGGGTGTGCAAGCCCCCCACCACGGCCACCACGTCGTCCCGCCGGCCCAGCTCCTTGATGTTGTCGATGCCCCGGGCGGGATTGCCCCGGTGGTCCCTGACTTCCAGCTTCAAGGGCCGCCCCAGCACGCCCCCCCGCCCGTTGATCTCCTCCGCGGCCAGCACCAGCCCCCGCCGGATGGCCTCGCCGGACTCGGCCGAGCCCGAGGACATGTCGGCGTCCAGGCCCACGACGACGGGAGGCCCGTCGGGCGGGGAAGGTCCCTCTTCCCCCCGGGCCCCGCCCAAGCCCGTCAAGAGAACGGCCGTCAAAAGCGCTGCTCCGCAACCGATCGTCCATGGCTTTTTCATGGTGCGTCCTCCTTCACCTTCATTTGTCCAAGACGAAGATCGCCCCTCGAATGGGGTCGAGCTCGTCGAAAACCATGAGCTTTCCGATGTGCGTATACTGAACGCGGGTCCCTTTGGACAAGAGCAATCTTCCCCGCACCGTCCACACGTCCCGGGCCAGCACCATCCCCGGACGCAGATCGCTCAAGCGAACGAGAGGCTTGGATCGCAGATCTTCGTCACCGGCTTTTCTTCCTTGAGAAACAAGGTCCGCCATGGCCTCGAAAACCAAGGCGTGAAAGCTCTCCTTTCCGTGACGCAGGATTTCCAGGGCTTTGGAAGAAGGATATCGCCGGTAGGAGGTCAGAGTATCGTACGTGCTGCAAATGCGAACGATCTGGGACTCCATGGGGACCTGGCTCCCCGCCAGCCGCTCGGGATAGCCGCTGCCGTCGATGGCTTCGTGATGGCACTTGACGATCTCGGCCACCTCCGCCAATTCCCCCACCTTGTGGAGCATGGAATGGCCCAGGGCCGGATGCTGCCAGAGGAGACGCCGCTCGGCGTCGTCCAGCTCGCTCTCGTCGCGCTTGAACAGCCCTCTGGGCAGTCCGATCTGTCCCACGTCGTGGAGAACGGCGGCGGTCTTGAGCCGTTTCATGCGCTTTTTGTCCCACTTGAGCATGGAGCCTATCTGCTCGGCTAGGGCGGCGGTGCGCTTGCAATGTCCCACCAAGGAAGGGTCGAACAGCTCCATCATTTCCACGAAAGCCCGGATCATGTCGTAGAAGCTGTGCTCGAGGTTCTCGTGCAGACGCCGAACCTCCCGGGTCCGCTCCCTCACGAGGTCCTCCAAATGGCGATTGAAGCGCGACAGCTCGTCGTTCTGCTCCCAGCTCAGGTCCAGCAGCCGTCGGTTTTCCATCCAAAGCCGGCGGTGATCCAGGGCGTTGAGAAGCATCTGCTTCAGTTGGGCATCGTCCCAGGGCTTTTCCAGGAACTGATACACGAAGCCCTGGTTGATGGAGGACAGGGCCGTCTCCAAGCTGGCGTGCCCCGTGAGAAGGATGCGCACCGTGTCGGGCCATCGGCGCCTCACCTGCTGGAGAAAAACGACGCCGTCCATGGAGGGCATGCGCTGGTCGGAAACCACCACCGACGCCGGGCGCTCCCGGAGGTCCTCGAGGGCTCTCTCGGGAGCTTCATGGAAGACGGTCTCGTAAGGCTCGTCCATCAGCGATCGCTTAAGGCTGTTGAGGATGGGGGGCTCGTCGTCCACGAAGACGATACGGTCCATGGCTTCCCTTCTCCCGCTCTAGGCTCAGAGCTTCCCGATTTTGCGCTTCTCCAGGGAGGCGAAGAGGTCGGGATAAAGTTTTTTGGCGCACTCCGGGCAGATGCCGTGAGTGAAATCCGCTTCGGAATGACGGCGGATGTAGGCTTCGATCTGCTGCCAGTAGCCCTTGTCGTCCCGAATCTTCTTGCAGCAGGAGCAGATGGGCAGCATGCCCGAAAGAACGCGGATTCGGGCGGTGCAGTCCTTCAGCTTGTCGTTCTTGCGCCGAAGCAAATTCATGAGCTTTCGGTTCTCCACTTGCAACAGATGGTATTCCAGAGCGTTGTGCAGGGTCTGCTTCAATTCTCCGTTGTCCCAAGGCTTGCACAGAAACCGAAAAACTTGTCCATTGTTGATGGCCTTCATGGCCGCATGGAAATCGTGGTGGGCGGTGAGGATGATGCGAGTGGCTTCGGGCCACCGCTCCCGCACGGCCTCGAGGAACTCCACCCCCTTCATGCGGGGCATCTCCTGGTCGGACACCACCACCTGGGGAGGGCTTTTCTCCAGCTCCTCCAGGGCCCTCAGGGGATCGTCGAACAGGGCGACCTCGTAGGAATCGTCCAGCAGCGCACGCCCCAAGCTCCGAAGGATGTTGGGCTCGTCGTCCACGAAAGCGATCAATTCCTTCATTTTCCTCTCCTTGAATCACGTCGAAGGGCAAGGAAGATAGAGAGCGAATTCCGTGCCCCGCCCCGGTGCGCCGCTCACCGTCAGCCAGCCCTTGTGGCTTTTCACGATGGCGTACACCACCGCGAGGCCGAGCCCCGTTCCTTCCCCTTCGGCCTTGGTGGTGAAAAACGGATCGAAAATGAGCTCCCGGGTTTCTTCGTCCATGCCACTCCCGTCGTCCTTCACGGCGATGCGAACGAACCGTCCGGGGCTCGGCTCGCCCACGGCTTCGGAAGGCACCGTCTCCACCACCGTCTCCCTCACGTCGATCTCCAGGGTCCCCGTCCCTTCCTCCATGGCCTGCCAGCCGTTGAGACAGAGGTTCATGAGGACCTGATGGAGCTGGGACGCATCGGCCAGGACGGAAGAGCAGCCCGTTTGCACGTTCGCCTTCAGCTCCACGGAAAAGGGCAGCATCGGACGCAGAAACTCCACCACTTCCCGCACGAGCCGCCCGGCGTCCATCAGCTTTTTTTCCGTCTCCCGACGGCTGGAGAAGGCGTAGATTTGGCGCACCAGCTCCTGGGACCGCCTCCCCGCCAGGACGATCTGGCGCAACCGGTTCTGCACGGGATCGTCGGGGTCGAGGTCCATGGAAGCCAGCTCCGCCTGGCCGATAACGAGACTGAGGGTGTTGTTGAAATCGTGGGCGATGCCCCGGGCCAGGGTCGCCAAGGCCTCCATCTTCTGGGCGAGGCGCAACCCCTTTTCCAGTTTCGCCCGTCGAGTCGCTTCCTCCTTGAGGCGCTCGTTGACGTTGAGAAGCTGACGGTTGCGCTCCTCCACCCTCGCCTCCAATTCCTGGTTGAGGTCTTCGAGCTTCCAACGCGAGGTTTCCAGGATATCGAAAAGCATCTTCGTCTCCCGCTCCAGGTCCCACTGGCGGGTGAGCACCCGGGCGAACTGCCGGATCTCCTTGGGATTGAAGGGCTTTTGCAGATAGAAGACGTCGTCGCGGCCCACCGTCTTCACGATCTCCTCGGGGGAATACTCGCTGTAGGCCGTCACCACCACCGCCTTCACGAACGGGTCCGCCTTCCACATGCGCCGGATGGTCTCGGCCCCGTTGATCCCCGGCATCCTCATGTCCACGAAGGCCGCCGAAAAGGGCTTGTTCTCCCGCGAAGCCTTCTCAACTTGATAAACCCCCTCCTCTCCGCAGGAAGCCAGTACCACGTCGTAAACGCTGCCAAAATTCTCACGAGCGCGATTTCCCGCAAAGCCGAAAAGACTGGCGCCCTTTTCCTCCATGCCGCAGTCCTCCCGACCGCAGAAAATCTCCTGGTAAACCCCCAAAATCTTGGGGTCGTCCTCCACGAAAAGCACGCGATGCGACTGGCTCATGTTCGCCTACCCCCTTATGTGCCCGTTGAGTCGATGTTCGAAGCGAATCCGGTCCTTTTCTTGCCGGCCTCTTCCTTGAGCAACATCGATGCCAACCGAGCGTCCCGCGGGAAAAGCGTCCTTCGTTCGCAGGGGAAGGGCGCATTCCGGGCGGAGCTGCGGGGGGGCGTCCCCCCTTGGCGGGACTGGCGACATCCGTCGCGGCCTGTTCGGTTTCAATCAAGATGAGAAAAACGAAGGGTTGAAATATCGAATTGAGAATTCAAGGAGAAGGGGTCAACTCCGGCGCTCCCACTCGAAGCGGACGATATTGCGTGCTTCCCGGGAAAATTCCACTCCGATCAAACACACTTCGCCGGCAAGCCCGTCGGCGTATCCCCTGGCCTTGATCTGCTCGAGGGCTCCTCCCGCATCCGTAAGCTCGACCACCTTGAGCTCGATCACATAGCTCCGCTCGTGAGGGACCGAAGCGAAAAAACGATGGAAAACACGACGCATGCCATCCAGGTCGTTGGCTTGCAGAGCATCCAAAAGGGCCGACTGATTCCGGGTTTTGGCAAGGCGATCTTGGAGCAAACCGTTCAAGATGGCGTTGGCGAGACTGGATTTGACCTCCATGTTGGGGTAGGCCAAGCTATAGTGCCGGAAAGCTTCGATCTGCTCGAAACTCTCGATGGTCAAATAACCCGTCTGAAACAGGAGGGTCTCTGCGGAGATGTTTTCCACGTCGAAGCTGCCCACGATCTCTTCGCCGGCGGACATCCTCTCCATCTCCGGAATGTTGTAGCGCCCGTCGCGCAACAATTCGACCAGAAAACCGGGAGTCCCGGTTTCGAACCAGTAGGGGCGAAACTCTTTCGTTTTCAAATAGAGCAGGATATCGAAGGGGTTGTAAACTTCCTCTCCCAGCCAGTTGTACCCGTTGTACCACCATCGGAGCCGATCCAGATCCACGCCGAGCAAGCGGTCGGCGAACACCATCTCCAGCTCCCGCTGGGTATAACCGCAAATGGCCGAGAAATCCACGTAGCAGTAGTTGCTTCGTATCAGCTTTTCGAAAGTTTGAATGCCGATAGGCAGCTTTTTCACGACGCTTCCTCCGAAGGCTTGACAACGGCATTGGACGAAAGAGGGAGGAAAACGCGGAAGACGCTTCCCCGGCCCGGCTCGCTCTCCACGGAGACCAGGCC
>Ga0180430_10000524_pt1 | contig 41532 bp, 30 predicted proteins | sample SS_ome_9_FD_132999 | JGI IMG/M metagenome (GOLD analysis project Ga0180430, IMG submission 132999) | Hypersaline lake sediment archaeal communities from the Salton Sea, California, USA - SS_1_S_2 metaG | ecosystem: Environmental > Aquatic > Non-marine Saline and Alkaline > Hypersaline >...
CGGCGCGCCGGTCGGCGGGCGAGGTCGAATCCCTTTGGCCCGAGGGCGCGCCACGTCCAGCCTCTGAAGAGCCCGGCCCTCTCCAGAAGGCGCTCGATCACAAAAAGCGCCGGGAGAACCGTGGCGAAGGAGAGAAAGGATCCGACGATGCGCACCCATTCCTCGCCGGGCACGTTGATGTAGTACCAGTTGGCGAGCCGGAAGTTGAAGAGCTCGAAGAAAAACCAGATCGCCGCCGACCAGAAGAGCAAAGCCGGAAAGAGCAGCCTCCGTGCGCGACTCTTTGCGCGACTCCCCGCGCGACTCTTTGCGCGACTCCCCGCGCGACTCTTTGCGCCGAGAACAATCGAATCGCATCCGGAAATCACCCCGATCGCGTCGAGTGCGAAGATCAACGCAAACCAGCAGATCACATAATACCAGGTCACGAAGGGTTCCCGCCCCGCGGCGCACAGTGGCACGGCGGCAACGAGAAGGCCCGTCGACGCGACGCCGGCGAGAGCGGCCCACACCGTCCGCCCGACGGTCGTCTCTTTGGGCTGATCGAGTCGATCCATTGATTCACTCCGCAAGGGGATCTTTATCATGGTACGAGATCACTCTTGTTCCGTTGAGCCGGAGAGGGTAAATAAGAGGAGATTTTTTCACGTCCTGGTGGAGCCCCTTCATGACCGAGCACGAGGCCGGTGCGCCGACGAGACCCTTCCGCAGGGGGGTGGTCGAGGGATTTTACGGCCCCCCCTGGAGCCACGGCGAGCGTCTCTGGATGATCGATCTCATCGCCTCCCTGGGAATGAACCACTACATCTACGCGCCCAAGGACGACCCCTTCCACCGCGAGCGCTGGCGCGATCCCTACGATGGCAATGCGATAAAACGATTCGGGCGGCTGGCCGACCACTGCGCCGCATCGGCGGTGACCTTCAACTTCGCGCTCAGTCCGGGGCTGTCGATCGTCTACGCCGACCGCGGCGATCGGCAAAAATTGGTCGACAAGTACCTCTCTCTCGCCGCGCGGGGCGTGAGAGCCTTCAGCCTCTTTCTCGACGACATCCCGCCCGGGCTGCGCGAGGAGGCGGACAAGAACGCCTTCGGTGAATTCGCCCACGCTCACGCCGATCTTGCCAACGACCTGCGCCACACGCTCGCCCGGGAGATCGGCGCCGAGGTGGAGCTGCTCTTCTGCCCCACCGAGTACGCCGGCATGGAGCCCTCGGCCTATCTCGAAACGCTCGGACGGGAGCTCGATCGTCGTATCGCCGTCTTCTGGACCGGACCGCAGGTCGTGTCGCCCACGATCGGGCGCGCCGACGCGCGCGCCTTCGGAGCGCTCATCGGCCGCAAGCCCTACCTCTGGGACAATTATCCCGTCAATGACTTTGCACCCAACCGCCTCTTCGTCGGCCCGCTGTGCAACAGGGAGGGAGGGCTTGAAAAGGAGCTCGCCGGCTTCGCGGCCAATCCCATGAACCAGGTCCGCGCCTCGCAGGTGGCGCTGCGCACACTGGCGGCGTGGTTCAACGACTCTGTCGGCTATGTGCCGGACGCTGCCTGGGAAACCGCCCTCGACGAGACCTTTCACGAGGCCGCCGGCGCAGGCGCGAGCAGGGCGATGAAAAACGCCTTCAAAACCGTGGCGCACCTTTTCGCGCCCTCCCGCCTCGTGGAGGAAACTCAGACTCCGCTCTCCGTCGCCTCCGGTGCGGAGCGCGTCTCGCTGGCCGGTCAGCTCGGTGCGGCGGCCGAGCGTCTGCTCGACGCCGCCGGCGAGATCGAACTCTTCCGGGAGATCGCCGGCTGGCTGCGCGACATCGTCCTCCGGTGCCGCACGGTGCGCGCCGCACATGAGGCCGACGGGGCGGCTCGAGAGGGAGACCCGCACCGCGCCCGTCAGATCGCCGCCGCAGCCTGGGCCGACCGCATGCTGGTCGGCCGCCGCCACAGGCTCTCGTCGGACGACGAGATGAACTGGGCCGACGCGCGCCTCGTGCCGCTGCTGCGCGAAGCGGGCGATCTGATCTTCGACGCTCCGACAGCGCCCACGGCGAAGGTGATCGACGCGGGAGAGGAGATCGGGGCCTCGAAGGTGATCGCCCTCCACGCCAAGCCCTGGATGAAACCGCCGCCGAGGTCGATCCCCCGCCTGTGGCTTTCAACGGACGGACAGACTTTCGAACCCCTTCCGGTCGACGAAGAGGAGGGACTGGCCGTGGCACGGCCCGGATCGCAAACCTTCCGCTACATCAAGATCGACACCGGCCGCGCCGCGGCCGAGAGCTGCGGCGTCTATCTCCTGATCCACGTCGATCGATCACCCCGCAAGGAGCCCACACCATGAGCACAATGCGACCGCTCCTCGAGATTCCCGTGACGCGGCCCTTCGATTTCCGTCTCATGATCTTCTCCCACGGATGGGTCGACCTCGCGCCCTTTGACTGGGATCCCGACCGGGCGGCGCTGACGGCGGTGATCAAGACGTGGGGAACGAAGGCTTTCGGCGTGACCATCACGGCGGTGCGCGACAACGCGCGCGGCCAGTTTCTGCGGATCGACAAGGTGGCCGGCGGAAGGCATGGCAAAAGGGACGTGGACATTCTGCGTAAGAAGATCGACTGGATGTTCCGCCTCGACGAGGATTTCGTCCCCTTTCAACGGCGCTGCGCGCGCGCCAAGGGGCTGAGGTGGGTCAAGCGGCTCGGGCTCGGCGCCTTCCTGCGCAACGGCGATCTCTTCGAGGAGTTCGTCAAGGTTCTGCTCACGACCAACGTCAACTGGGCGGGGACGCAGAGCATGAACACCAAGCTTATCCACCACTTCGGAACACCCCTCGAAGGGGGCCGGGGCGCGGCGGCCTCGTTGCGCGCCTTCCCGGGCCCCGAGGCGATCGCCGCCTCGACCGAAGCCGCGCTGCGGCAAAAGGCCAGGGTCGGCTATCGGGCTCCGTTCCTTCTCGAGTTCGCAGGGGCCGTCGCGTCGGGCGCTCTCGATCTCGAGCGCTTCGCAGGGAGCGATCTCGATTCGGACGCCCTCGCCAAGGAGCTCGGCCGCCTCAAGGGTTTCGGTCCCTACGCGGTCAGCGCCCTGCTCCTGACCCTCGGGCGCTATGACCGGCTGATCCTCGATTCATGGATCCGCAAGAAAACCGCTGAGCGTTACTTCGATGGAAAAAAGGTGCCCGACAGCGCCATCAACGAGGTCTACGCCCCCTGGGGCGAGTGGAAGACCCTCGCCTGCTGGTTCGAGTGTGCCTACGACACCTGGTTCAAGGATGAATTGAACAAGGGCGGGCAAAAAACTAAAGTATAGACGGTGGCGCTCCTCGCACTTTCGACGGACCGCCTCCCCCCTGGCCCTATTTGGAGAAGCCCATGAGGCTCACAGCAAAAGCGCCCGGTCGCATCTGCCTGTTCGGCGAACACCAGGACTACCTCGGCCTGCCCGTGATCGCCGCCGCCATCAGCCGCGAGATGACGATCGATGCCGAGACGGAGATCGACCTTCTCAACCGTTACAGGATCGTGCTCCACGATATGGACTGCGACGAGATCATCAACATGGCCATGCCGATCGTCTTCCGCCACCGCAAGGACTATCTGCGTTCGGTGGTGAAAACGCTCCGCAGAGAGAAGATCGAACTGCCCCGCGCCCTCACCGCCGAAATCGCGAGCACCATTCCCATGGAGGCGGGCACGTCGAGCTCGGCCGCCATGTCGGTGGCGTGGGCGGGCCTTCTCCTGAAGGCGGCCGGCCATTCTTCGGCGAACGATCCCGACTTCGTGGCGCGCATCGCCCATCGCGCCGAGGTTGTCGAGTTCAAGGAGAGCGGCGGCATGATGGATCAGATCACCGTCGCCCACGGCGGGCTGGTGCACTTCGACCCCAGCGGCGACCGGCCCGACGTGACTCCCCTCGGCGCCCGGCCCGAGGGATTCGTGCTCGGCGACTCGCGGCAGCCCAAGGATACGCAGGCGATCCTTTCCCGCGTGCGGGGAACGGCCGAGAGCGCCATCGTCAAGGTCAGCGGTGCTTCGGCCGAATTCAGCCTCAAAAAGACCAGCCTCGACGAGGCGGCCGACACGATCTCCGACGCCGGTCTCGGCGACTCGGAATACAAGGTTCTCGTCGGCAATCTGGAGAACCGCGACATCCTGCGCGCGGCCCAAGACCTGCTCGAGAGCGACACCTTCGAGCCGGCCGATCTCGGCGCTCTGCTCAACAGGCACCACGAGATCCTGCGCGACAACCTGCGCATTTCGACCGACCGGATCGAGGCGATGATCGGCGCCGCGCGCGCCGCGGGCGCCCTCGGGGCGAAGATCAACGGCTCGGGCGGAGGGGGATGCATGTTCGCCTACGCACCGGGATGCGCAGACGCGGTGGCTGCGGCGATCGAGGAAGCGGGCGGCAGGGCCTACCCCGTCGAGATCAGCGACGGGCTGCGGGTCGGGGAGAGAGGCGACGAGTGATTCATCGTATTTTTGTTCTCCTGCTCATCGCGCTCGCCGCCGGATGCGGCTCCGACAGCGTTCCCCAAGACCTGATCCCGCCCCCCATCGAACCGGCCGCGCCCGGATCGGAGCCCCTTACCGACGCGAACAAGGTCCTCCTCATCACCATCGATACGCTCCGCGCCGACCACCTGGGGTGCTACGGATCGAAGGGGGCCCAGACCCCCGCCATCGACGCCCTGGCGAAAAGGGGCGTGCTCTTCGAAAAGTCCTTCTCCCACGTACCGATCACCTTGCCGTCGCACACGAGCATCCTCACCGGCATGCTGCCCTGCGCCCACGGTGTGCACGACAACGGAACCTACGAGGCGGGCGACGATCTCCGCACCCTCCCCGAGATCCTCAAGGAGAAGGGGTACGCCACGGGCGCGGTGATCGGCTCCTTCGTCCTCGATGCGCAGTTCGGCCTCGATCAGGGTTTCGACAGCTTCGACGACGAATTCATCGCAACGCGCAAGCAGCGGGAGCGGCTCTTTGCCGAGCGCCAGGCCGAGGAGGTGGCCACGCTCGGGATGCGGTGGATCGACGCCCACGCCGAAGAATCCTTCTTTCTCTGGCTCCATTTTTTCGATCCCCACATGGCCTACGATCCTCCCGAACCCTTCCGCAGCCGATTCAGGCACGATCTCCACGCCGGCGAGATCGCCTACACCGACTACTGGATCGGGAAGGTCCTCGACCACCTTCGATCGGTCGACGACGGCCGGGGGCGCGCCCTGGCGGAGAGGACGATCACCCTCCTCACCTCCGATCATGGCGAAGCGCGCGGCGAGCACCTGGAGGAGACCCATTCCTTTTTCATCTACCAGTCGACGATGCACGTGCCGCTGATCATCGAATGCCCCGGAATGACGCCGGGCCGCTCGGAGGGGCTTGCCTGCGGTATCGACCTGGCGCCCACCATTCTCGAACTCCTCGGCATCGACGCCGAACCGCAGATCGCGGGCCGTTCGCTCGTACCGGCCATGAAGGGCGCCCACAGGCCGCGCCTCTGCTACATGGAGACCGAAATGCCCTTCACGCGCGGGTGGGCGCCGCTCAAGGGATTGACCAACGGCCGCTGGAAGTACATCGACGCGCCCCGACCGGAGCTCTACGATCTCGACAGCGATCCGGCGGAGACCGAAAATCTCATCGAATCGCGGGGCGCCATCGCCGCCCGGCTGCGCGAGGCGCTCGAGGCGCTCGTCGCGTCGAGCGCTCCCGACGACGGCACATCGCGCCTCAGGGATACCACCGCCGAGGAACGCAAGATGCTCGAGGCGCTCGGCTACATGGGCGGCGCGTCGGTGAGGCCACGCGACGATGTGGCGCCCGGCGACCTTCCCGATCCCAAGGACAAAGCGGCCGTTTTTGCGGCGGTCCAGAACTCGTGGGGCCTCGCCGACGCCGGCCGGCGCCAGGAGGCACTCGAGCTGCTGCGGAACGCGGCCAGAGAAGACCGGGAGTATCTGGAGATCTTCACCACCCTCGGCGCGCTCTGCCTCGACATGGGGCTCAATCGGGAAGCGATCGACGCCTACGTGCACGCCACCAAGATCGATCCGGAGAGCACCCTCGCTCTCAACGGCGCCGCGGCCGGCTATGCGAGGGAGAAGGATTTTCGCAAGGCGCTCGAGATGACGCGCCTCTCCATGAGGATCGATCGCCGGAACACGGAAACGTTCAACACCCTCGCCAACATCTATCTCAAACAGGGCGACCTCGACAGCGCCCTCGAGGAGTGCCGCGCGGGGCTCGCCGTCGACGACGAGGCGGCCGATCTTCACAACACGCTCGGCCTGATCCACATGGCGCGCAACGATCTGGGCGACGCGGTGCGTGAATTCGAACGGGCCACCGAACTGCAATGGGACATGTGGCGCGCCTGGTACAACATGGGCCGCATCCAGATCGAGCTCAAGAAGCCCCACGATGCCGTCGCCTCTCTCGAGGAAGCGCGCAAGGCGAAGCCGAACGACCGCCGCGTGATCCAGCTCCTCGGCAAGGCTTATTTCAACAGCGCCGTGGCCGAGATGACCGATGCCACTCCCGATCCGGCCGCGGCGCGCCAGAAGGCGAAGAGGGCCGAGAAGCTCGGCTATCGGATACCGCCCGTCTTCTGGCTCAAGCTCGACGCCGAGGGGAAGCGGTAGGAGGAGTCTGTCTGACTTGGATAACCGCTCAGGGCGCTCAATGGTCGGAGGCAGCGAGGCTTTTTTTCGCCTCAGGCATTCTGTCCAGTTTTGAGTTGGAGTCGGGTATTTGGTCACTCGGGACAGAATGAAGTCGGCGAAAAAAAGCCTCACTGCCTCCGACCGCGCGAACCGCATAATTGAAACTCGAGTCTGACCGACTCCCCCCCCACTTCTGGATCATAACACTGGAAAATGCTTTCAAATTGCTTCCAATTGATTAAAATAAATCGGTCTATTTCACACCGATCAGAGAGAAGGGAGTCTCGAATGAAGGTGCACGATTGCAGTTCCTACCTGCCTGTTTTTCGGCTGGCCGTGGTTGTTGTGTTCCTCTTCTTTGCGGGCGCTGTGGCGCTTGCTCAGAACGATCTCGCCGGGTTTCCCAAGTACAGCACGAACAATCAGCTCGGGGCGCCGCTCTTCTTCGACTTCGACGGTGACGGGGTGCACGAGCTGCTTCACGCGGACGGTGACTACACGGTGCACATCTATACTGCCGGCGGCGGCGAGCTTCCGGGGTGGCCGGCCACGGCCGGATGGCACACGTGGAACATGACGCCCGCCGTGGGCGACATCGACGGCGACGGGACTTTCGAGGTGGTCACGGCGACGAGCCACAACAAGGTTCACGCTTTCCACGCCGACGGAAGCGATGTGTCCGGTTTTCCGCGCAACCTGGGCGGCGAGATGGGCGGGGCGTGCTGCCTCGCCGACCTCGACGGCGACGGCGACATGGAGATCTTGGTGCAGCCGCGGAGCAACAAGATCTATGCGCTCCACGGAGACGGGTCCGACTTTGCCGGATGGCCGGTGACGATCAGCATCAACGAGGGCGGATCGCAGACGCCGGCGGCGGCCGACCTCGACGGCGACGGCACGGTCGAGGTCATCGCCACGAGCCAGGGATACGGCAGCCTTCTCAGCGTGTTTAACGCGGACGGCACTCCTTTTCCGGGTTTCCCGATCATGGTCACTTTCAGCGTGGGATCGCCCGTGATCACCGATCTCGACAGGGACGGCGATTTCGAGATCATCTGTACCATCGGATCCAATCTCTCTGCTCTTCACCACGACGGCACCCATGTCAGCGGTTTTTGGGTCGACTGCGGGTCGTGGACGCTCTACACCAGCCCGGCGATCGGCGACATCGACCGCGACGGCTACCCCGAGATCGTCTTCGGCAGCCAGAACGACAGCGTCTACGTGGTGCGCCACGACGGGACCTTCCAGCCGGGCTGGCCGAGCGCGCCGACAACCGGAAGCGTTCACGCAACGCCGGCGCTGGCCGACCTCGACGGCGACGGCGACCTCGAGATCATCGTCGCCGCACCCACGAGCGGTTCGGGCATGATCTATGCGTGGCACCATGACGGCACCGATGTGAGCGGTTTCCCCTGGTCGAAGCCGTCGTCATTCTACGGCGGTGTGACCCTCGGCGATCTCGACGACGACGGCAAGCTCGACATGGCCGCGCCGGGGCGGAGCGGCAGCGCGCTCTATGCGTGGACCACGCCTTTCGATTACGACGCTCGGAGCATCGTGCACGGCGCCTACCGGGTGAACCGGCACAACAACGGCGTTCACAACGACTATCCCACCGAGGGCCAGGTGGCGGTGGCACTCGACGGGGCGCCCACGGCGGCGCTCGGCACGGCGTACACCTTCGACATCACGGTAGCAAACAACACCCCCGCCGCGGCGAGCGTGTGGGGACTCGTTCAGGTGGAAGGGCCTTCGGGCAACCGCTTCGATCTCATCGGGCCGTCGGCGCTCACTCTCGCGGCGGGCCAGACCTTCACCGTGCCCTATACCATGAATGTTCCGGCCTGGGCGCCTCCCGGCGGGTACAGGATCATTGCTGTCTTTGCGCTCGCCGGACCGCGGGTGCTCTTTGTGGATAGCGCGCTCCTGACGGTTTTCTGACCGACACGCGCCCCGCTCTCACTCACTCGCCGCAATGGGCCGAACCCTCGTCGACGGACGATGCGCGGAGAGACTAAAATTTTTACGTGCAGCCCGCTCCATGGCACTCGGCGATCTGGACAGCGACGGCGACATCGACGCGATGATCGAATATTGTGCTCCAGAGGTGATCTATTCGAACCTCACGCGCCACTTGAGCAGGAGGGGTGTGCCGCGGATCGGCAAACCTCTGACCATGGACGTGTGCGGTCCGGCGGCAGGGTGGTATCTGCTCGTCGCGTCGCCGCAGAAAAACTATTACCCGTACCCTCCCTACGGCATCCTGCGCGTGCTCTACAGCACGGCGATCTACCAAAACTGGGGCGTTCTCAACGCCGACGGTCGAGCGAGCGAGACGTTTCAGGTGCCCCCGTGGCCCAATCTGGTCGGGCTCACGCTTTACGGCCAAGCGCTCGTGGGGCCGCCGGCGAAACTGACCAATTTGGAAGTGACAACTTTTACGAATCTGTAATCGATTTGGGATGCACGGGCGATCAACTCAGAAGTTCCCTGACCGCGTCGAACACTCGGTCCGGATCGAGCCGCGCCAGGCTCTCCTCGCCCGCGCGGGAGCGCCGGCCGATCGCGCGCGCGCCGCGCACACCGTCGGCCTGGAGCACGCAGTGGCTCTTGCCGAGCGGCCCCGTCACGGCAGGATCGGTCGCACCAAAAAGACCGACCACGCGCGCCCCCGCGGCGGCGGCGAGATGCATGCCGCCCGAGTCGTTGGCGACCACCACCCGGCAAAAGGAAAGAAAGGCGGCAAGCTCGGGCAGGGTGGTCTGCGCCGACAGGTCGACGGCGGTTGAACCGCACGCTCCGGCCACCTCGGCGCAGATGGAGCGTTCCGCCCGGGTACCGAAGACCATGATCGGGCAGCGGACCTTCTCGGCCAGGCTTCGGCCGAGACGAGTGAAGGACTCGACCGGCCAGCGTTTGGACTGCCCCCGCGCCGCACCGGGTATCACCCCCACCCATGGTCTCTGATCGTCGGTCCCACCCGAACCGTCGCGCTCCGCCCTCTCGGCCAGCCGGGTCCGGCATTCGTCCACGATTTTAGGCGGAAGTTCGAGGCGTGGCAGAGGGCGCTCGAACGCCTCCACCCCCGCCACCTTCATGTACTCGAACGACTGATGGACGTTCCACGGCTCGGCCGGGGGAGACACGACACGGTTCAACAGCCACGACCGATGCCGGCCGCGGGTGCCGGTCCGCATGGGAACACGCGCCAGAAAGGGAACAAGCGCCGCGCGCACCGAATGGGAGAGCACACAGGCCCGGTCGAAGCGGCCGGCGCGCACCGCACCGATCGCCCACGCCGTACCCCACGGCCCGGGACGGATAGGAATGACGGCATCGACATCGGGGTGCAGTACCCAGAGAGGGACGAGGTGTTTTTTCACGAGAATGGTGATCGGCCGCGCGCGATCCTGCTCCTTGAGTGCCTGCACGGCGGGCATCGACATGACGCTGTCGCCGAGCCAGTTGGTGCCGCAGATGAGGAGATTTTCTCGGGCGCAACGCGAGTCTTGGTCTTCTTCGGTCATCCAAGCACTCAAACGACCGGCGAGAATTCTGTCAAGCCAGAACGCTGTAGCCGCCGTCGACCACCACCGTCTGACCATGGACCATCGATGCGAGGGGGCTCACGAGAAAGAGGACCACGTCGGCCACATCGCGCGGCTCGGTGAGGCGGCCCGCCGGGGTCTTGACCTCGCTGTTGCCGATGATGTCGTCGCGGTGGGGAAAGAACTTCAAGGCGTCGGTTTCGACCACGCCGGCGCTGACTGCGTTGATGCGGAGCTTCTCGTGGGCGAGCTCCACGGCGAGGTGGCGCACCAGCGATTCGAGCGCCGACTTGCTCGCGCCCACCGCCGCGTACATGGGAATGGCGCGCAGCGCGCCGAGGGAGCTCACCGCCACGATCTCGCCGCCGTCCTTCATCATCTGCCGCGCGCGCTGCACGAGGAGAAGGAAGATGCCGGCATTGATCCCCATGGTCCAGCTCCAGTGATGCTGGGTCAGCTCGGTTGCGGGCTTGATCACGCCCGAAGCCGCGTTGCTCACCAGGATGTCGAGCCCCTCGGGCCATTCGGCCTCGAGGCGGTCGAACATATCTTCCACCTTGGCCGGATCGGCAAGATTGGCGCGCACAACGAGCGCTTCGCCGCCGGCGTCGGTAATCATGGCCGCCGTCTCATTCGCGGCCTTTGTGTTTCTCACATAATTGACGGCCACCCGCGCGCCGCACTCGGCGAGACGGATCGCAATGGCCCGTCCGATGCCGCGCGAACCGCCCGTGACCAGGGCTGTTTTGCCGGCGAGATCGACTAACATTTTTTCGCCTCCGCTGTTTGTAAATTCATCGTCCGAAAACAAACGAATAGCCATTGTGCCGCCGAGCACAAGCGATCTCCCCTCGCCGGAGACGATTATATCAAAGATTATGCATTTCAACATCCCTGGGGGCTCTCAGGCGCCGGAGGAGGGGCAAGATATTTTGCTCTTGTTCCTCTCTTTCCCGGGAATTCTTCAATGTTTACGGCTCTATTGCCGAATAAAGACGGGAGCCGGTTCGACGATCGGAACCGATAAACCGCAAATAGGGCGTAAACACGCAAATTAGGGCGTACAAAAGGGGATTCGCATGGCCAACAGCGCAAAGCCGGATCAAAGAGGTCAGTGTACGACAAAAAAAGCCACCAAACAGAAGCCCCCTCCGGCCCTCTGGGTGGTGACCCTGTCGCTCGCCGTCATGACTGTCTTCATGATCGCCGGATTGACTTTTCCCGGCACAGAAACAAAAGACACGCGCGCCACGGGAGATCTTGAAAAGATCGCCGACGCCTTCAAACGATACAATTCCGATGTGGGCGAATGGCCGCGCCATGCGTGCCAGTCTCCCAACTCGTTCTCGTCAGCCTACCTTGCCGGCTACTCGTGCCTCTTCGACAATGTCTATGAGCGCGAGAACTGGGACGGTCCCTACATGAGCCCCCTCATTCCGAGCGACGCCGTCTTTGTCTCGGGCGATTCCTGCCCGGGCGTCGACCCCGCCGATCCCTGGGGTGAGTGCTACATGGTCTACCGTTTCAAGGGCGGACGTTACGTGTCGATCGTGTGCAAGGGTCCCGACAAAACGGTCAACACCGACCTCGAAGGGATCCTCGCCGGCAAACCGATCGGCGACGACCAGATCGTCACCCTCTACAACGAATAAAAACCCTCACGAAGGACTTTAAGGTTTGGGTGGGCCCGCTCGGCAGTGCGGGCCCTTTTTTTTTTGATCCCCCCACCCTCTTTTTAGTTTAGACTGGAAGATCTAACAGACTGCCACTGAAGGAGGTGCGTATGATCGACCAGGAAAACAACGAGTCAAATGCGAATGAGACGAATCCCGCACCGGTGAGCGCTCGACGCCGAGACGTTGCCGTCAAGCTGTCCCCGGGCGGAGTGATCTCGGGCAGCTTCGCCATTTACCTCAACTACTTTCTCAAGTTCACCGCGATTGGGCTTCTCGTCTACAGCCCCCTGGCGATTCTGAGAATGACCGCCGAGGGAGAAACACTCGCTCTCCTCGCTGTACTGCTCGGATTTCTCATGCCCCAGGTGCTGATGGCGGCCATCATCTCGGGCGTCTTCCGCCACCTCAAAGGAGAAAAGGCCGGCATCGGAGACTGCATCTCCACTGCGCTGAGCCGTCTGCTGCCGGTGCTCGGAACCTTTCTGTTGATGGGATTTGTCATCCTGTTGATCAGCATCATCCCCCTCATCTTGGTCGCCGTCATCGCATCAGCCACCAGCGAATCTTTGAGAGTGCCGCTCACATATCTGGCCATGATTCCGGGCGCCTGGGTCTACTGCGCGCTCTATGCGGCGATTCCGGCTGTGGTCGCTGAAAAGTCCGGGATCGGCAACTCTTTCAGGCGCAGCCAGATTCTCACGCGCGGCAACCGTATGAGGATCTTTCTGATCCTGTTGGCGCTCAACATCTTCGCCATCCTCCTGCAAATGGTCGCCGGCGCCGTGCTCTCCTACGACAACGCAGACGCCCTGGGCAGACTCAACAGTGTCGAGGGTTTCATCATGTTCTTCATCCAGTTGATACCCGGCGTTTTGCTCGCCGTTGCGGCGGCGCTCGTCTTCTTTAATCTGAAAGTGATCGTCGAGGGTGCCGACGAAAAAGAGCTCGCTTCTGTCTTCGATTGATCGCGGCGTGGTGATGCAGAACCGTCGACCGATCCTGATGGTGATGGCGCTCCTTGCGCTCGCGGCGTGGGGATTCCCGCCGGGCGGGAACGCACAGGCGCAATCGGCGGAGAACGATCCGGCAGAGTGCGCCGGACAGATCCTCGCCGACGACGCCTACCAGAAAGAACTGATCAGAGATCCCCTTCCGCCGGACCAAAAAAAGAAAAAATCGGACGACGGCGAGAGGTCCCCCGCCTTGGACGACTCTCCCTCCGAGTACGGCCCCCGCCTTTCGGCCTCCCGGGGATTGGGCCATCTCTTCCAGATACTGCTCTACGCCCTTGCCGCCGTGGGAGCTCTTCTCGCGCTCTGCTGGATCGTCGATTCCGTCCGCCGGCGCCGCGCCGACCGGAACCTTCCTGCCGCCGCCGGGGGCGTCAAAAAGGGTGGGGGATCAAAAAGTCCGATCGCCGGCCTCGGGGCGATCGAGAAGCTCGCGGCGGAGGGCCTCTATGCGGCCGCCGTCCACGCCATGCTTCTCGCCGTCCTTCGACACCTCGGCCGCGCGGCCGGGTCCCGTCCCGCTCCCTCTCTGACGAGCCGTGAGCTGATCGAGCTCCTGCCCCGCACGGACCGGGAAAAATCCTCGCTGAACCGTCTCGTGACCACCGTGGAAATCTCCCTCTTCGGCGGCCGCCCCGTGGGGGCCGACGAATACAACGACTGCCTCCTCTCTTTTAGAGAACTGAGCCCGTGAAAGCCTTCTCGAGCCGAACATTGATTGTCGTCTTCTCAGCGGGAGCGTTGACCTTTCTTCTCGGGCTGCTTCTCGCCGCCTTCGCCGAGGACATTTTCGACCGAAAGATCTCGGCGGGACCCGACACGTTCAGCCGGTCGCTCATGGGCCACCACGGACTCGATCGGTTTCTCGACGAGATGGGGATCACGGTGGTGGTCAACCGCAACCCCCATCTCTACGGCGGCTCGTCGGCCTTTCCCATTCTTCTGCTCGAACCTGTGGCCGGACTCCTCGAGGAACCGGGAATCTGGCCGCGCGACGATGAGGGGATTCTCTCGGGCATTGTCGACTGCGCGGAGCGATCGGGTGTTCCGCTCATCGTCGCTCTGCCCAAGCGCACGGCGCGCCCTTCGGCCTCCGAGCCAGGGTGGATCAAAAGCGAAAAGTTCCTGCCTCTCGACGAGGTGAACGATCTCCTCACATCGGAAGAGCTCGGACTGAATATCTCTCGGAGCGCGCGAAACGGGGGGCGCTCCGTCGCCGAGGGCTCCCTCCGCGTCGTCGACAGGACGACCGATCTCGATGCGGACGAACTCCGCCTGACCTCGCCCACCGTCGATCTCGGACCGGCCATCCAGGTTCTGAAAGAAGGGCCTTATCTCAGCCCGCTCGTCTCATGCGACGAGGGAATTCTGATCGGCCGATTTGGGCGATCGAACCCCGATGTCTATGTCATTTCCGATCCCGACCTCTTCAACAACCGCGGTCTCGCCCGGGGCGACCACGCCCTCATCATGCACCGATTTATCAAGAAATATCTCGGCGCCGACGGCGTGGTGATCGACGAGACCCTTCACGGATACAGGTCGACCGATTCGGTCTTTCGAAAAACCTTCACCTTTCCCCTCGTGCTCGTCACCATTCACGCCGTGCTCGTTCTCGCCTTCTTCATCTGGAGCGAGGCGCCGCGGTTCGGCCGCCCCAGCCCCCCTCCGCCGGTGCTGGCGCCGGGAAAAACTCTTCTCATCGACAACACATCCAAGCTTCTCCGATCGACCGGCGACCACCGCTCGGCGCTGCACGGCTACCTCAAGAGGACGGTGGCCGTGGTCGCAAGGCGGTACTCCATCGCCGAGGGCACGCCCCACAAGGAGACGCTCCGGATGCTCAAGAACCTCACCGCCGCGCGCGGTCTCGATTTCGACGTGGAGAAGATCGCAGATTCGGTGTCGGACCGGAAACTCTCGTCCGCCGAAGCTCTCAAGCTCGCGCGAAAACTCCACGCCTGGCGCAGAGAGCTCATTCAAGGATCCTCGTGAAGGAGAGTGCAATGGAAAACATCACCACCGCTGTCGGGCGACTCAACGAACAGTGCCGCCGCATCGTTCTCGGTCTCGATGACGTGACCGAGCTCCTGCTCGTCGCCCTGCTCTGCGAAGGGCACGTCATCCTCGAGGGGGTTCCAGGAACGGGCAAGACCCTGCTGGCGCGCACCTTCGCCCGCGGCCTCGATCTCCTTTTCAAGCGCGTGCAGTTCACGCCCGACATGATGCCCTCCGACATCATCGGCACGAACATATTCAACTTTCAGAAGAACGAGTTCATCCTGAGCAAGGGGCCAATCTTCACCGAGTTCCTCCTTGCCGACGAGATCAACCGCACGCCGCCCAAGACGCAGGCGGCTCTTCTCGAGGCGATGCAGGAGAGATCGGTCACCATCGACGGAACGACCTATCCGCTGACGTCGCGCTTCATGGTCGTGGCCACCCAGAATCCGATCGAGCAGGAGGGAACCTATCCCCTGCCCGAGGCCCAGCTCGACCGGTTTCTCTTCAAGCTCCACGTCGGTTTTCCGAGCGAGGACGAGGAGAAGCAGATGGTCAGCCTCCACGGGCACCAGACGGTCATGCCCGATCTCGACAAGCTCGACGTGGAAGCGGCCCTGTCGAAAGACGAGCTCGACGCCATCCGGCGGTTCGTGAGCGACCTTCACCTGTCCGACGAGATGATCGACTACATCGTCAAGCTGGTGCGCGCCACCCGCTCGCACCCGAGCATTCTCCACGGCGCCTCTCCCCGGTCGGCCAACATGCTCGCCACGGCGTCGCGGGCGCGGGCGGCCATTCAAGGGAGGCTCTATGCGATCCCCGATGATGTGAAGGCGCTCTTCGTTCCCGCACTGAGGCACCGCGTGGTGCTGACCCCGGTGGCCCACATCGAGGCGACCAGCGCGGACACGATCCTCGAACAGGTTCTCGAATCGATCCCCGCACCGCGATAAACAGAGGCAAAAGGATCCGCAGAGTGGCACGGCGCAACGACGACTCAGGCACGATCAGTCCCACACGACGGGCGGTTCTCGTCCTTCTCGCCGGGGTTCCGCTCGCTCTGCTTCCGGCCTGTGTCGATCGAGCCTTGTGGACCTACTGGCTCGCCTTCGTCCTTCTCGACCTCGTCGTTCTCGGAGCCGATCTGATTTTCGGGCCCCGCCTGGGCCGGATCGAGGCCGCCTACGAGGGGCCGGAGCGGCTCTTCGTCGGAGAGGCGCAGACCGTTCGGCTCCTCCTCACCAATCGGGACAATCGGGTCACCCTGCGCGCCAAGGTCGACGTTTCGGGCGGTCTCGACGCGATCGACGCAACGGAAAGACTGAGACTCGACGGCGGCCGGACAGCGCTCCGCCTGTCGCTCCGCGCCGGGAGACGGGGAATTTCGCGCCTCGACGCCCTGTGGGTGCGCGCCTGCGGGCCTCTCGGCCTGATCGCCCGAAGCCGGCGGATCCCCCTCGCCACGCGGCTCCATGTGGATCCCAACTTTCTCGGCGCCGGACGGGACGCCATCGAATACTTTTCGACGAACAACATCGAGCCGGGCGTGCGCGTCGAGCGCTACAGGGGAGACGGCTCCGAGTTCGACCATCTGCAAGAATACGCGCCGGGATTCGACATCCGCACCATCGACTGGAAGGCGTCGGCGCGCCACGCCAAGCTCTTCGCCCGCGAGTACCGGGCGGAACGCAACCGCCAGGTCATTCTCGCCATCGATTCGGGGCGCCTCATGGGCGAGCCCCTGGAGGGGATCGCGCGCCTCGACCACGCCATCCGCGCCGCGCTGATCCTCGCCTACGTGTCGCTCCACGTGGGCGACAGGGTGGGGCTCATCTCCTTCGACGAGACGCTCCGCCATTACTGCGCGCCGGTCAGGGGGCCGTCGTCGATCGGCGCTCTCAACGCGGTGGCGAGCCGGATCGAGTACTCCGCTCATGAGACGAACTACACCCTCTCCCTTCTCGAGCTCGCCCGGCGCCATGTGCGGCGCACCCTGGTCGTGGTGATGACCGATTTTGTCGACACGATCACCGCCGAGCTGATGGTCGAGAATCTGTCGCGCGTCGCGCGCCGCCATTCGGTGCTTTTCGTGTCGATGAAGGATCCTCTCGTCGAGGTCGAGGAATCGTCCCGGCCGGCCGACCTGCTCGGCCTGCACAGAACGGTCGTCGCCTCCCGCCTTCTGCAGGAACGCGAAAAGGTCCTGGCCCGGCTGAGGCGCCAGGGGATCCACTGCATCAGCGCCGCGCCTGGCGAGATCTCGGCCCGCCTCATCGACGAATACCTGAAACTCAAACGGGCGGAGGCGTTCTGATGGAAGAGGTACGCCTGAGATCGTCCGACTTTCGGCGGGAGAGGGTGACCCAGTGGGTCGAGCTCGAAAGCCTCGTCGACCGCATCGAGAAAAAGGGGCTCAGCTCCCTGCCGAGCCGGAGCATTCAGCGCCTCCCCGCCCTCTATCGCGCCGCCGTCTCGTCCCTCTCCGTGGCGCGTTCGATCTCTCTCGACCGCAACATGCTCGAGTACCTCGAGTCGCTCGTGGCGCGGGCGTTCGTCTGCGTCTACGGCGTGAAACCGCGCACGGGGGGAACGATCAGGGAGTTCTTCTCACGGTCATTTCCGGCGGCGGTGCGCCATTGCGGCGCGGGGATCATCGCCTCTCTCGGCCTGCTTCTGGCGGGGATCGTCGTGGGGCTGGCCACCTATAGTCCCGTGAATTACGACACGATCATGCCCGATGGCATGAGTCAGGGACGCACGCCCCTGTCGTCGACCGAAGACTTGCGCGAGATCCTCTACTCGGGCAGCGGGTCGTCCGATTCGGAGCTCGGGCTCTTCTCGACCTTCCTCTTCACGCACAATGCCCAGATCGGGTTCTTCGCCTTCGCCATCGGATTCGCTCTCGGTCTGCCCACGATCATCATCCTCTTTTACAACGGGCTCCTGCTCGGGGCGATGGCGGGGCTCTACGCGTCGCGCGGCCTCGGCGCCGAATTCTGGGCCTGGGTGCTCCCCCACGGGGTCACCGAGCTGCTCGCCGTCTGCCTCTGCGGCGGCGCCGGGCTCCAGATCGCCCTGGCGATCGTTCGGCCCGGACGCCATCGGCGCCTCGACAATCTGGCCAGATCGGGACGGCAAGCGGCCCTCGTCGTCCTGGGGGCGGCGCTTCTCTTTCTCGCCGCGGGACTGATCGAGGGCTACTTCCGGCAGCTCGTGCAGGATGTGCCCACTCGATTCATCGTGGCCGGCGCGACCTTTCTGTTCTGGACCGCCTACCTCGGACTGCGCCGGCCGCGGGAGCGACGGCCATGAGGGTGGCGCTCGTCAAGAAACGGATCCACACGATCACCACGCCCGAGGGGCTGCCCCTTTCGGTGGCGGTGGCCGAGCCGGGGAGCCGGGCGATCGCCTTCATGGTCGACTCCTTTCTCATGCTCATCGGCCTCATCCTCGTGGGCGTCTGCTACGATCTTTGCACGGGAGACGGCCTGTCCAGTGCATCGGTGACGGTGGACATCGCGCTGCGGCTCGTCGTCTTTGTGATCATCAACGGCTACTTCGCCTTCTTCGAAATCTACTGGCGCGGCGCCACGCCCGGAAAGAGGATGCTCGGCTTGAGAGTGATCGCGCGCCACGGCGGGCCGCTGACGACGCGCGCCGTCTTCGCCCGCAATCTGATGCGCTGGCTCGAGTTCTACCTTCCCCTCCGAATTCTATTCTTTCCCCAGTCTTTTTTCGGCCACTCCCCGGGTTGGGCTGTCTTTCTGGGCAGCGTGTGGGTGTTGATCTTCGTCTGCATGCCCCTTCTGAACCGCGATCGCGCCCGCTGCGGCGACCTCGTTGCCGGCACGATGGTCGTCGAAAAACCGGTGACCCGGCTGCTCTCCGACCTGGCGAAAAAAACTCCCATGGGCAGCGAGATCTACTTTACCGAAAAGCAGCTCGATATGTACGGGATCCAGGAGTTGCAGGTTCTCGAGGACGTTCTCAGGCGGCATGCCAGGAAAAAGGAACGCCGGCCTCTGCTCCGCGTCGTGTGCGACAAGATCACGAACAAGATCGCCTGGAAAGAAGCCGTTCCCGACGAGGAGATCGTCCCCTTCCTCAAAGCCTTCTACCGCGCCCAGCGCGCGCGCCTCGAGCAGCGCCTGCTCATGGGCGAGCGGCGCGAGAAGAAACGCAGAGGCACGCTGCGTTAATCAAAAGCCGAGATAGACTCCGAGACCGATCCAGTAGACGTCGAGGTTGTAATTCTGCCCAAAAGGCATGTATCCCTGAAAGGCCTCGATCATGAAGCGCACGTTCCGGCGGCCCGGCCCGCGCTCGCCGTAGGCCACGCCGATCTTGACGCTCCCGCTGGGATTCCAGTCGTGTTGTTCGAAGGTCTGAAAGTCGAAGCCGCCCACGAGCCGGCCGCCGAGGAGTATGCGCTCCTCGCTCTCGTAGTCGATCCCGAACTGCATCGACCGGCGGTCGAGATCGTTGGGATCGCGGCGCACCATGTACTCGACCCCCGCGTAGGGCCGAAAATCGCCGATGTCGAGGGCGCCGATCAGCTCGATCGACTCGTAGCTGTAGTTGAGCCGGTCCCTGATCGCGTTCTTGTTGTTGATGAGGTACTCGTCGCCCACATGGCTGCTCTGGTGGTAGAAGCGCCCCCTGGCCGAAAAGATCCCCTCGCGGAAAGCGAGGGCGGGCCCGATCACATAGTCGGCGTTGAGAAGATCCATCGAGTTCGTTTCCATGTCGAACTGTGCGAAGACCCCGGCACTCAGGCTGAGCTGAAAACCGTCGCGTTCGCCGGGATCGGTCCACCGATAGATCCCAAAAGTCTCACCGAAACCGACGGCGCCCATGGTGGTGTTCTCGAGATCCCAGTCGAGCCTGTGAAAGGAAATATGAAAGGAGGGCTGCTTGGGATCGGCAACGAGAGGATCGAAGAGATCTCCCACGGGAAAGAGCCGCTCATCGTCGCTGTACCAATCGCCGTCATCGCCTATCGCACAGGGAGCCAGGCTCCATGCGAACGCCAGGATGCATGCCATCAGTTCTTTTCTCATTGTTTCTCCTTCTCTGTGGGCGGATCACGCCGTTTCAATTTTGGCAATCCGCCCAGCTTCTTGAAGAGCCGCCCCACGTCGTCGAGGATCAGGTAGACGGCGGGAACCACGAAAAGGGTGAGCACTGTGGAGGCGAGCATTCCGCCCGCCGTGGCGATCGCCATGGGCCGGCGCGATTCCGATCCGGCACCGAGCCCCACGGCGGCGGGCAGCACGCCGAAGATCATGGAGATCGCCGTCATCAAGATCGGCCGCAGCCTCACCCGCCCGGCGCGGATCACCGCCTCGCGGCGCTCCACGCCCTCGTGGCGGAGCTGATTGGTGTAGTCGACGAGCAAGATCGAGTTCTTCGTCACCAGCCCCATGAGAACGATGATGCCGATGATGCTGAAGAGATTGATCGTCATTCCAAAGAGGTAGAGGCTGTAGAGCGCCCCCACCATGGAAAGGGGCAGGGCGATCATGATGGTAAAGGGGTGCACGAAGTGGTTGAACTGCGACGCGAGCACCATGTAAATGATGAGAACGGCGAGGATCAGCGCGAAGCTCAGCGAGGCGAAGGACTCCTCCATCTCCTCCGTCTGCCCCGTCACCGTCGTCTCGAAGTCGGCCGGCAGAATATCGGCCGCGATCCGGTCCGCCTCCTCGAGCGCCGCCTGCAGGGGCAATCCTTCGAGGTTGGCCTGGATCACCGTGTTCCGGTTCCGGTTGAAGCGGGTGATCTGGCCCGGTCCCACCGTCTCGGTCACGCGCACCACGCTCGACAGGGAGACGAGCATGCCGTCGGCCGAGCGGATGTAGATGTCGTCGATCACCGACGGCACGCGCCGCGCCTCTTCCTCCATCTGAACCATCACGTCGTAACGCTCGCCGCCGCGCGTGTAGTTGCTCACGTCGTCGCCGCCGAGCAGCACGCGCAGCGCGCCGGCGATGTCGGCCACGGTCACACCGAGATCGGCCGCCTCGTCACGGAGCACGTCGATGCGCAGCTTGGGATTGTTGATATCGAGATCGCTGTGCACGTCGACGATCCCCGGAACCTCGGCGAGCCGATCCTTGAACTCCTTCGCCTCGTAGTAGATCTCGTCGACCTCGGGCCCCATGAGCACGTACTGCAGCGGCGGGCCGAATCCGGCCGTGGCGAGGACGGGATTCTCGATGACGAGCACGATGAATCCGGGCACCGCCGCAAACCGCCCCCGCAGCTCGGCCATGAGCTCGTGCTGCGACCGCTGCCCCTTGGCGCGCCTCTCCTCGAGAGGCCGGAGCTGGATGAAGCCGATCCCCTCCTTCGGCTGGGCGACGCTCGTTTCCGACATCCCCACGGCGGTGAAGTAGGTCCAGATCTCGGGATACTCGGCGAGGATCGTCTCCACTTCCTTGAGGTACCTGTCGGTGTAGGCGCGCGTGGCGCCCTCGGGCCCCTGGATGATGAGAATGATCGTTCCCTGATCGACGGGGGGAATCATCTCCTTGCCGAGCACGGCAAAAAAGTGAAAGCTCGTGGCAAAAAGCAGGGCGGCGAGAATCAACACGAGATAGCGGACTTTGACCGCCCCCCTGAGAAGCAGCCCGTAGAGCGCGTTCAGAGCGGAGTGAATCCCCTCGAGAGCGCGCACGAGGAGATTGCGCTCGCTGGGCGGTTTCAGAAATCGCGAACAGAGCATGGGCGTCAGCGTGAGGGCGACGAAAAGCGAGATGAGCACGGCGATCGCCACAGTGAGTCCGAACTCGTAGAGCAGCCGCCCCACCATCCCCTCGACAAAAGCGATCGGCAAAAAGACAGCCACGATCGAAAAGGTCGCCGCCGCCGCCGCAAAGGCGATCTCCGACGAGCCCTCGCGCGCCGCCTGGAGAATCGTTTTTCCCTCGGCGCGGTGGCGATAGATGTTTTCGAGCACCACGATGGCGTCGTCGATCACCACCCCCACCGAGATGGTGAGCGCCAGCATGGAGAGGGTGTTCACCGTGAATCCGAGAAAGTAGATCACCGCAAAGGTGGCCACGATCGACGTGGGAATGGCGAGCCCCGCAATGATCGTCGACCGCACGCTGGCGAGGAAGATGAAGATCACCGCCACGGCCAGGCCGCCGCCGAGGAGGAGCGCTTCCTGCAGCTCGTCGATCGACTGCTTGACGTAGACCGACGAGTCGTAGGCGACGACCGCCTCGAATCCGGAGGGGAGGATCTCCTGGATCGCCTCGAGCTCCTCCTTGGCGCGCTCGGCGACGGCCACCGTGTTGGCGTCCGACTTCTTCACGATGCCGAGCCCGATCGATTCGCGAAAGAGCGAATCGGGCAGCACGGTGAATCGCGCCGTGCTCCGCGTGTCGCGCGCGCCCCGCTCAGCGCGGCCCAGATCCTCGATGCGCAGGGCGGCGCCGTTGCGGTGGGCGACGATCAGCTTGTTGAAGGCCGCCACCTCGGTGAGCTCGCCCTCGGTCTTGACCGAGAACTCCCTGTCCGTCCCCTCGATCCGCCCCGACGGGATCTCCACGTTGCGCGCCCGGAGCGCGTCGGCCACCTCGTTGACGGTCACATCGTGGGCGGCGAGCAGCGCCGGATCGAGCCAGACGCGCACGCTGAACTCCTGCCCCCCGCCGAGCTGAACCTCGCCCACGCCCTTGAGCTTCTCGAAGCGCGGCTTGACCACCTTGTCGGCAAAGTCGGAGATCGCGACCCTGTCCCGATCGACCGACGTGACGGCGATCCACATGATCGCCTGGGCGTCGATGTCGAACTTGGCCACCACCGGCTCCTCGATGTCGTCGGGCAGGCGCTGGCGCACGGTGGAGATCTTGTCGCGCACCTCCTGGGCGCCCACGTCGACGTCGCGATCGAGCTCGAAGGTGACCGTGATCGACGAGACACTTTCCACACTGGTCGACTGGAGCGTCTTGATCCCCTCGACGGTGTTGATGATCTCCTCGAGGGGGTCGGTCACCTCCTCTTCGATGACCTCTGGGCTCGCGCCCGGGTAGGCGGTGATGACCGACACCACGGGATAGTCGATGTCGGGCATGTCGCGCACGGGGAGCCGCGACAGGCCGATGAAGCCGAAAATGAGGAGCGCCGCCGTCACCATGACGGTCATCACCGGGCGCTTGATCGATGTCTCGGGTAGAAACACGGCTTACTCTTCCACCTCGCTCGCCTCGTTGCGCCTTTGCTCCGCGGACGTTCCGTCGCTCTTCGCACGGGGGCTCACGGGCACTCCGTCGCTGACCTTCTGGATGCCGGCGGTGATCACCTCGTCGCCGGGCTCGACGCCACCGAGAATCTGCACCCTTCCCTCGAGCCTCTCCCCTTTCTTCACCTCGGTGAGCACAGCCTTACCCTCTTCGACGACGTAGACGAAGAAGGCGTTCTCCCGGGGGAGGATCGCCTCCTCGGAAAGGACCGCCGCCTCCTCGGCCCGGTCGACGATGAGGCGCACATGGCAAAAGAAACCCGCTTTGAGCGATTTCTCTTCGTTCTCGAAGAGGGCCTTGACCTTGACGGTGCGCGTCGCGCGATCGAGGGTGGGTGCGATGAAGACGACCTCTCCGCGGAAAATTTTTCCCGGGAGCGCGTCGACCTCGACATCGACCTCCTGGCCGGCGGTCACCTTTTCCCGGTGTCGCTCGGGGACGGTGAACTCCACGTGGATCGGATCGGTGGTCGACAGGGTGGCCACGCTCTGCCCCACGTCGAGAAAGTCGCCGATCGACACGATCCGTTCGCCGAGCACGCCGTCAAAGGGCGCCGTGATCCGATGATCGCGCAGCGCCTTCTGGGCGAGTTTGAGCGCGTCCGACGCCTCGGCCTGGCCGGCGACGATCTCGGCGCGCGCCGCCTCGGCGGCGGCGTGGGCGGCTTTGGCCTCTTCGAAGGCGGCTTTGGCGTCGAGCAGGACGGCGCGCGTCTCGGCGCCCTTGGCGAAGAGCTTTTCCTTGCGCCGAAATGTCTCCTCCCCGTTTTCGAGGGTCGCCCGGGCCTGTTCCACCTCGGCGTCGGCGCGCCGCACCGAAACGACGAGGGTTTCGAGCCGCGAACGGGCCTGGTTCACGTTGAGCTGAGCCCTCTCCTCGTCGATCACCACGAGGAGGTCGCCGGCGGCGACGGCCGTTCCTTCCTCGTAGTGGATCTCCGAGACCTTGCCCGCCACCTCGACACAGAGATCGGCCTCGTCGATGGCGCGCACCGTGCCCACCGACCGGACGGTGACCTCGACCCGTTCGGCTGTGACGATCTCCGTGTCGACCACGGCGGCCATCGCGGTCCGCGCCACGGGCCCACTCTCCGCGCCGGTCTCGGCCGGCCCGCACCCGGCCGCGGCCAGCAGCGCCCATGCAGCGAGAATCGCGCCGAACATGGTCGGTGCGGATCGAGCAGAAAGGCTCATCGTCCCTCCTCCTTCATCACTTTCTCCATCGGGTCGGACAGATTGAGGTCTCCCACGACGAGCCGGATCTTGAGACCCGCCTGCTTGCGCGCCAGGCGGACGCGCTCCAGCTCGCGACAGACCGACTCGTACTCGCTTTTCGCCCCCAGAAGTGCGACGTCGGTGATCTCCTCGGCCTCGAGGCGCGCCAGGGCCTGGTCGAGCGCCGCGCGGCGCGCCTCGCGGCGGGTCTCGAGCGATGCCGCGGCCGCATCGAGGGTGCGAAAGGCGAGCACCGCCTCCTCCACCTCGACGCGCACCCGGCGTTTCAGTGCGCTGAGCTCCATCTCCCTCTGCCGCACGACGGAGAGCGCCCGCGAGTAGGCGGCGTCGCGCGCGCCTCCGTCGATGATCGGCCATGCGGCGTTGACGGCGAGGGTCCAGTCGATCGCCTCGGCAAAGGCGCCTTCGCTCTTGAGCCAGCGGCTGAGCTCGGCATCGACGGTGGGCAGGTAACCCGACAGCTCGGCCGTGCGCTGGGCGCGGGCGAGATCGATGGCGGTGCGCGACGCTTCCACATCGCTCCGCGTGCGCCACGCCCGTTCGGTGAGGTCGGGAATGAGGCCGGGACTGTAGGTCATCTCATAATTGTCGACGAGCTCCTCGGGGAGCGCGTCGAGACCGATCAGTGAGCCCAGCCGGCTCCGCGCCGCGGCCCGGTCGTTGGCGCACCGGGCGAGGGCCGTTGCCGACTCGGCGGCCAGGGCGCGTGCGGCGATCACGCTCTCCTCGAGGATTTCGCCCTCGCCGAGGAGCACCTCCTGCACGCGGAGGAATTCCCTGTTGAGCCTGTCGATCGCTCCGAGAGCGGCAAGATCCTCCTCGAGGGCGAGCACCTCGAAAAAGGTGGCGGCCACGGCATAGAGCAGGCGGTCCCGCTCCGTGCGCAGCGCGAGCTCCTCGAGGCGGGTGGCAATGTCGCTCACGTCGAGAGCCGCAAAGAGGGTGGCGTCGAAGATCGGCTGGACCACGGAGAGCCACGATTCGGTCGTGTCGCGCGGAGAGATCGTGGCGCGCCCGAAGCGGACCGCGTCCGAGTCGCGCCTGTAGCGCCAGTTGAAGAGCACCTCGGGCAAGAGGTTGCCGATCGCTTCCCGCTCGAGAGCCTCGGCCTGGAGGAGCTGCTCGCCTCTCACGAGAAGATCGTCGGAGCGCGCCAGGGTCAGGCGGAAAGAGTCGGACAAGGTGAGCGCCGCGGCGGCCGGCGAAGCCGCATCGACAACGCCTGCGAACCGGTCGATTTCGTCGAGAACTCGGCGGCGCGTTTGCTCGTCGGAGCGGCCGTCGTCGGGGCGCCTTTCGGCCACGGGCACGTCGGCGAGCACCCTCTCCCTGTAGTGGGCGCGCGCATCGTGCCTGTCGCTCACGCACCCCGCGAGAAGGAGCGCGAGGAGACCGGCACCGACGACGGCGGCAGCTCCCAGGGTGTTCTCCACCCGCTCTCGGCCTTTTCTCATTCTCGTGCAGCGGTTCATCTTCAATGGCGGACTCAATACCTGAAAACGTGGCGTCTGAAAAAATCGATCAGCTTTCTCTGGCGCTCCCGGTCCATGGTGAGCTTGGGAATGAGATCGGACGAGGCGATCTTGAGAAGAGACGTCTCGTACTCGATGACACCTCCGAAGCTGTTGTTGAGATACCACGAATAGAGGAGCCCGAAGTTGAGCCCCGGCGGCGTGAACGAATCATCGCCGTTGATCACGAGCCGGTAGACATCGGGACGGCCCGCCGCCGCTCTCAGGCGGGAGAGCTCGAGATACTCCTTGATCTTGTCGAGGCTGAGAAAGGCGCGCAGTTCATCGCCCGCCCTCAGCGTGATCTCGAAGATCTTTCCGATCGTCTCGCCCTTCTGCCGCAGGGGGCGGAGCGATTTGCGCAGAGCATAGTTTCCAAGAAGCGACTCGCCGAGACCGATGAGCAGATCCTCGCGCAGCCGATCGCGCTTTGCGTCGAGGAGGTCGCTGCGGCAATGGAGCACGGAATCGTCGGGATCGAAGTAGGCGAGGATCCGGTCCCAGACGGTGGAACGGAGCCAGCGATCCCTCGGTACGACACGGATTCCGCGAAGGAATCGCAGGTGATCGAGAAGGATATCGCGGTTGTGCCAGAAGATATCGGGCAGGAGGCGGAGGAGCTTCTTCGACGGGATGGCCATCGCCTCGAGGCGCGCGTCGACCTCCTTCATGTAGTCGCAGAGGTGCAGGTCGCGTCCCCCGGCGGGGCGAGCGATTTTTTTGCCCGCCGAGACGGGGGTGCGTCCGGAGGAGACGGCGCGTGCCGAGCGTCCACGCCCGGAGCGGGCGAGCGCAAGGCGGCCGAGCGCCTTCTTCAGGAAGACGAGGGTGTGCACGGTCCGGGCGAACCGCGCCGGATCGTGCTGGAAGACCTTGCCGATTTCGAGCCGTTCGAGGGAGTGGACCTCGGCGGCGAGCGGTTCGAAGCCGAGCGCCTCGACGCGGTCCTTGTCGAGATAGATCGGCACCTTGCCCTCGAGCGCATAACTCTGGATCACTTCGGCGGGCAGGTTCTTGAGATTGGTCGAAACGACGAGGCTGAAGAGCCCCGCCGTGCTTCCCGCCACGTTCTTGTCATAAGCCTCGATCAGGTCGGAAACGAAGAACTCCTTGGCCAGGTCGCGGATCGAGAGATCCGTTTCGCCCTGCTGCACCCAGAAATTGGCGCCCAGGATCTTGATCGCCCGCCGGTTGCGGCGCACGGCGTCGGCCACCTCCGAAACCTGAAGGATCGGGATCAGGCTCGAGTAGATGCTGCCCGGCGCGATGATGATCACATCGGCCTCGGAGATCGACTTGACAAGGCGCGCATCGACGCGCGGCCCGCCCACGTACTCGGCCCAGACGCGGTCGACCGGAAAGCCGCGGCGGCTCACCGACGACTTGTGTTCTCCCGAGACGACCACGCCGTTGGTGTAGAGAAACTTGAGCTCGCCCTGGTTGGTGCTGACGGGATAGATCTTCTTCTGGCCGGCGCCCAGCTTGCGGGCGAACCGCCTGATCCCCTGCAGTACCTGCCTGTGTCCGGGAACGGCCCCTTTCTTCGGGGACCGTTTCGCGCACTGGTAGATCTCCGACAGGAGGAGCAGGTTCCCGAGACAATGACCCTTGAGGCGGAGCGTTCCAAGGATTTCGTGCTTTTTGAAAAACGCCCAGCCCTCCTCGAGAGAAGCCGCGAGCGTCTCGGGCATGAGGGCGCGCTCCGAGGCGGTGAGAAGGCTCAAAACCGCTCGGAGAGAGCCACCCGCGAAGCGGTGGTTGATGATCTTTTGAAGAAGGCGGGGCAGCGCATCGATCAGGCTCCGATCGATCCCGCCACAGACCCTGTTCAAACCGGCGCGCGTCACGGAGGACAGGATGGCGCGGCGGAGATCGCCGAGGGCGATGATCGGCAGCCGCCTGACCAGTTCGCCCGACGAACCGCCGTCGTCGGTGGCACAGACCACCACCGACAGGTCGGCAAAGAGCTCCTTGAGACCGGCGAAGGGACCGTCGCCCCACCCCGGCCGCGTGCTGTCGCCGCCGAGGATGGTGGAGAGCCCCGTGCCGCCGCCGAAGACCACAGCCTTGAGCTTCTTCGTCTTGAATCCGTCGATCTCGCGGATCATGGCGCCGTAGAGATCGAGCGTGTCTTCAACCGGCGGGGTTCGGCCGAGAACGAGATCGATCACCTTCTCCAGGAGGGCGCGCTGCTCGTCGCGCTCGAGGGAGGGGTAGTTCTCCCGTTCGAGGAAATCAACGACCGCGCTGCGCGGCGGCACTCGATCCTTCCTGTTCATTTGAGGCTCTCGATCTGGGCCAGGAGCTGGTCGCGGCTTTCCTTGAGCTCTGCGAGAGTTGCCTTTGCCTGCTCCACGACCTCAGCGGGCGCCCGTTCCACGAAACCCTTGTTGGCAAGCTTCTTCTCGGCGCCCGCAATGCGCTTCTCGAAGCTTTCCACCTTCTTCTGGTGGCGGGCGATCTCTTTTTCCATGTCGATGACCCCCTCGAGGGGGACGTAGACGCGCAGGCCGGGCAGGACCTCGGACGCCGATTTGGGCGCCTTTTGCACATCGCCCCCCACGGCGGTGATCGAGCAGGTCGTGATGTTGGAGATCATCTCCACGTGGCGCTGGACGCCCTCGGTGGTCGCGTCGTCGTCGGTCTGGACCGAGCACTCGATCTCCACGCTGTGGTGGATGCCCGCCGTGGCGCGGATGTTGCGGATGGCGCGGATCACCTCCTGCACGTCGGTCATCTCCTTTTCCACCTTGCCATCGATGAGGGCGCTCTCCGCTTCGGGCCAGGGCGCGCGCATGATGTATTCTCCCGCCTCCTCGCCCGATCCGTCGAGCGACCGGTCGGCGATGTGGGCGTTCATGATCTCCCAGATATGCTCCGTGAGAAAGGGGCAGATCGGGTGGAGGAGCTTGAGCGTGCGGTCGAGCACGTGGGCCAGCACGCGGCGCGCGAGGGCCGCGTCCTCGGGATCGTCTTCCTCGTCGCGGAGGCGGAACTTGGTCAGCTCCACCGTCCAGGCGCAGAACTCGTTCCACGTGAACTCGCGCACGAGGCGCGCCGCGTCGCAGAACTTGAAATTGTCGAGCGCGTCGGTCACCGCCTGGATCGTCGTGTTGAGCCGCGAGAGGATCCACCGGTCCTGGAAGGTCAGCTCGCTCCGGTCGAATCCGGACGCCATCGGCTTGGCGCCGGCGACTGCGACGTCATCGTCGTCGACGAGATTCATGAGGCAGAAACGGGAGGCGTTCCAGACCTTGTTGCAAAAGGCCTGGCCATCCTTGAACCGCTCGGGCCAGATGCGCAGGTCCTGCCCCTCGGTGGTCATCGTGGCGAGGGTGAAGCGCACGGCGTCGGCGCCGAATCCTTCCCATTCGCGGCCGTCGATGTCGGCGCCGCCCTGGATCATGACCACGGGATCGATCCCGTTGCGCAAGGACTTGGACATGCGCCGCCCCTGCTTGTCGAGGATCGTGCCGTTGATGTAGACGTGGGAGAAGGGCTCCTTCTTCATGAAGTGCTCGCCCATCATGATCATGCGCGCCACCCAGAGGGCGATGATGTCACGCGCCGTGATCAGCACCTCGGTGGGATAAAAGAAATCGAGATCGTCCGTCTTGTCGGGCCAGCCGAGCGTGGAGAAGGGCCAGATCTGCGACGAAAACCAGGTGTCGAGCACGTCGTGATCTTGATCGAGATTCTTGCTGCCGCACGTGGGGCACTCCGCCGGATCTTCGTACTCGCTGATCTCGGCCCGGCAATCGGTGCACGTCCACACCGGAATCCGATGCCCCCACCAGATCTGGCGCGAGATGCACCAGTCGGGCGTGGTGTCGAGCCATTGATGGAAGGTGCGCGTCCACCGCTCGGGGTGGAACTTGACCCTGCCTTCGTGCTCGGCCTTGCGCGCCAGGTCGACGAGGTGATCCATCTTGACGAACCACTGGTCGGAGAGGAGGGGCTCGATGATGTCGCCCGACCGGTAGCAGTGGGCGACCTCGTGCTCGTAGTCGACGATCTTGGCGATCAGGCCGAGCTCCTCGAGCGCTTCGACCACCTTGGGCCGCGCCTTGACGCGGTCGATGCCCTGATAGGGGCCGGCGTTCTCATTGAGGATGCCGTTCGATTCGAGGATGTTGACCTGGGGCAGGCCGTGGCGCTGGCCGATCTCGAAGTCGTTGAAGTCGTGGGCGGGCGTCACCTTGAGCGCGCCCGTCCCCTCCTCCATGCCGACATAGTCGTCGCCGATGATGGGGATCTCGCGGTCCACGAAGGGCAGAACCACGCTCTTGCCGATGAGATGCTTGTAGCGCGCGTCGTCGGGGTGGACGGCCACGGCCGTATCGCCGAGCATCGTCTCGGGCCGCGTGGTGGCGATGGTGATGAAGGTCTCCTTCTCGCCCTTGACGGGATAGTTGATGTGCCAGAAGTGGGTCTTCACATTGGCGTACTCGAGCTCGTCGTTGGAAAGCGCCGTGCGCAGCGGGCACGACCAGTTGACGAGACGCTTGCCGCGAAAGATGATCCCCTGCTTGTAGAGGTCGACAAAGATGTGGCGCACCGCCTTGGCCAGCATGGGGTCCATTGTGAAACGCTCGCGCGACCAGTCGCAGCTCGAGCCGAGCTTCTTGAGCTGGCCGATGATGATGCCGCCGTTCTTTTTCTTCCACTCCCAGACTTTTTCGAGGAACGCCTCGCGGCCCACGTCGTCGCGCGTCTTCTTCTCCGTCTCCCAGAGATGGCGCTCGACGACGGCTTGTGTGGCCACTCCGGCATGGTCGGTGCCCGGAAGCCAGAGCGCCTCGAATCCCTGCATGCGGCGAAATCTCGTGACCAGGTCCTGCAAGGTGTTGTTGAGGGCGTGGCCCATGTGGAGGATCCCCGTCACATTGGGGAGGGGGATCATGATGGTGTGGGCCTTCTTTTTCGTATCAGTGGTGCAGCGAAAGATGTCGGCGTCGGTCCATTTCTGGTAGATCCGGTCTTCCACGGACTTGGGTTCATAGGTGGTGGGAAGGTCGTTGAGCATGGTTCCGTATAAGTCCCTATTAAAAAAACAGAAGCTCCCACACAGGGGGCGCCGCACGTGAAGGAGAGACAGCCTTTGGCCAAGGCGGATTCAAACCGGGAATTCTAATGAATCAAGGCTCGGCAATTCCAGCAGAAAGCACAAAAGCGCGCAGCCGTGGGCGCAATCCGGAGAGAATCGAATCTCGATGGACGGGACGGGAACTATTTACAGAAAGAGTGTTGTTTTGCCGATTTATCTCTGGTTAATGAGAGGAATCGTGATGAGGAATCATTTTTTCTAGATATGATCGCCTCGTGGTGCGTATGTGCTCGCAAGGCGCGTTTCGTCAACGCTTTGACCTGCATCGTCCCGTGACCGACAGTTTGGAGTCCAGATCGTGAATCACTCCTCTTCGAAGCCTGAGACCTCGAGGATCGCAGGCAGCCTCCACCTGCTCTTGATCGCCCTCACCGCGGGCGTACTCACCGGCGCCTTTCTGGGGCTGGTGAAACTTTTTCTCCACGGGACGCTCCGCGCCGGATTCTACCGCACCGCTTTCGAAGGGGTTCATGGCCAGATCGTGGACGGCCTGATCGTGAGCGCCATCCTTGGAATCGCCATTCTCCTCTTTCAAGCATTGCTCGCCGCAATCGGGGGATCGGCTCTCAGCTTCAGCGGCCTCATCAGGCTCCTCACCGATCGGGACCGCGGGCTCGGCCCGTACATCGTGATTCAGACCGTCGGCCTCATCGTCACGCTCTGTCTCTTCTGGGCTTCGAGGAGCAAGATGATACTCTTCGGTGCGGTCTTCGGAACGCTCCTCGTCTGCGCGGTCTTCTTCGTGGCCGGCCGGATATTGAGAACCCTCAAGGAACCTGACGGGGCCGCCTGCAGGGCGCTTTTGGCGGCGCTGATCGCCGGCCTCACCCATCTCGTGGCCGTGCTCTTTCTCCTCGACCGACTTCTGAATTTCGAGGTGCTCGTTTTTTCCGAGCTCCTGGGCAAGTCGGGCCTTCTCCTCTCGACCCTCGCCCTGCTCGCCTGCCCGCTCGTCACAGCGCTGCTCGTCTATAACCACGTGGCCTACACTTTCAAGGAGGCGGCGCGAAAACCGCTGCTCCGTTTCGTCCCCTATGCTCTGGTGATCGTGGGGGCTCTCTTTCTCCTTGCCGGCCCGACCATGAAACCGGCCGGTTTCGTGCCGCAGAATCCCAAGAACGTCATCGTCATCGCCCTCGACACGGTCCGGCAGGACCACACGGCGCTCCTCGGCGATCCGGAGCAGATCAAGCGCTCGCCCAATCTCAAGCGCCTCGTCGACAGGGGTGTGGTCTTCGACTCGGCCATCTCCCAGGCTCCGTGGACGATCCCCTCTTTCGGCTCGATCCTGACCGGCAAATACCCCCACGAGCACGGATTCGTCGATGTCTGGTCGAAGCTCGACGGCAGCCAGGTCACCCTCGCCGAGGTGCTCAGGGAGGCGGGATACGCCACGGGCGGTGCGATCCGCCACAGCTTTATCGGCGCCGAGCGCGGCCTCGATCAGGGTTATGACAGCTACAACGAGGACTACGTTCTCGGCCACCTCGGGATCTCGTCCGAGGGGGTGACCGACGAATCGATCGCCTTTCTCGAGAGTGTGAACGATCAGCCTTTTTTCCTCTTCGCCCACTACTTCGATCCCCATGGACCCTACCTGCCCCACGAGGAGTACAACTACTCCGCCGATTACGATAACTGGCTGAAAACAGAGTCGATCGACATGGCCTTTTATCGCCGCATGCGCCATTTCATGAATCCGAGCGATATCGAATTTATCACCGATCGCTACGATGAGGAGATCTCCTTCATGGATTCTCACATCGGCCGCCTTCTCGACTATCTCGACGAGGCCGGGCTGGCCGACGACACGGCGATCGTCGTTGTCGCCGACCATGGCGAGGAGTTCATGGAGCGCGGCTATTTCGGCCACGCTCTGAGCCTTCACGACGAGCTGATCAGGGTGCCCCTCCTCTTCGTGCTGCCCGGTGTGGACGTCAAGCAGAAGATGGTCAAGGAAGCGGTCGAGACACGCGCCATCTTTTCCACGATCCTCGACTACGTCGGCCTCGGCTGGAGCTCGAGCGGCCAGGTGATGAGCCTGCTGCCGGTGGTCAAGAGCACGCCCGAGAAACTCGCCGAGCGGAGCGCCCGAAAACCCTTCGAGGCCTACTCGGTGGAAGGTTTCAAGAATTTCTTCAGGGGTGAATTCCGCGCCGACCTCTACTCCCTGAGCACGGCCAAGTGGAAGATCATCAACGACGCCAAGAGGGACCGGCAGGTGCTCTACGATCTCGAAGGAGATCCGGGCGAAACAAGGGATGTGAAAAACGATTTCCCGAAGATCTACGCCGAACTGAACAAAAAGCTCGACATCTGGATCGCCGACATCGAGGCTGCCGGCCACCTCCAGGGCGCCTCCGTGATCGATCCCTCAGACGCACATGTGAAGGCGATGGAAAAACTCGGCTACGGGCGTTGATCCCCCTCCCTCGCCCAGCGACGCGGAGGGCGTCCGCCCCCTCTAATGCCGCGCCCCGTTGACGAGGCCGAGAAATTCCGACCGCGTCGCCTGGTCCTCGTGAAAACTGCCGAGCACCGACGAGGTGGTCATCACCGAATTCTGCTTCTCCACGCCGCGCATCATCATGCAGAGGTGGCGGCATTCCATCACCACGCCCACGCCCTCGGCGCCGACGGCGTCCATGATCTCGCGCGCCACCTGGGCGGTGAGCCGCTCCTGGATCTGGAGGCGCCGCGCGAAGCAGTCGACGATCCGCGCCAGTTTGCTCACACCGAGTACCTTGGTCTGGGCGATGTAGCCGATGTGGCAGCGCCCGAAGAAGGGGAGCATGTGGTGCTCGCAGAGGCTGTAGACCTCGATGTCGCGGGCGATGATCATGTTGTTCGCCTCGGACTGGAAGACCGCCTCGTTGATGACCTTGCTCGGATCGCTCCCATAGCCGCTCGTCAGGAAGGCATAGGCCTTGGCAACGCGGTCGGGCGTTTTGAGAAGCCCCTCGCGGCCCGGATCTTCGCCGATCTCCTCGAGGAGTTCCTTGACCAGCGCGGCAACACGTTTCTCGTTCATATCCTCTCCTCCAGGAGTTTTTTTATTCCAGCCGCCTCGACGAGCCGGGCCGACGCGGTGGCTGCCGGGAGCGACGCGAGACGCTCGCCAGTATCGGGTAATACGAGGTCGGGCGCCAGCTCCAGCAGGGGCACTGCAATAAAAGATCGCGTCCTCACATCCGGATCGGGGATGCGGAGCCCCTCCTCGTCGATGACCCGATCGTCCCACAAAGCGACGTCGAGGTCGATCGTTCGGGCCGCGTGCCTGTCGCTGCCGCGCACGCGGCCGAGGCGTGCCTCGATCGGCCGGAGCACGTCGAACTTGAGCGGGCGCGGTTCGAGGTTCGTCGTGATCTGCACGACACCGTTCAAAAACCGGGCCTGCTCGGGGCGGTCGAGCGGCGCCGTCCAGTAGAAGGTCGACACAGCAACGATGTCGACGCTCAGGGCGAGGAGACGCACCGAGGCAGGGACGTTCTCCTCGGGATCGATGTTGGAACCGACGGCGATGTAAATTTCGGGCGCGGTCAACGTACCTTCCTCACGATTGCCGACTGGCGGCCCGAAAACGGACGATCTCCACGCCCACGCTGCTCGCGAAGCGGAGGGCGCCCGGTTTGTCGACGGTCACGTCGACGCGCTCGACGCGGGGATTCTCGAGGCAGACTGCGGCCAGCCTTTCGGCGAGGGCTTCCACGAGAAAGTAGGTTGAGTCCTCGACCACGCCGATCGCCTTCTCCTTGATCACCTTGTAGTTGACCGTGTCGTCCATGTTGTCCGACAGGCACGCTTTCGAGAGGTCGGCGTGCAGGGTGATATCGATCACCACATCCTGCTTCTTCCTCCGCTCCTCCTCGTTGATCCCGAGGATGCAGCGGAGAAAGAGTTTTCTGATGTGGATTTTGTCGAGCGGGCGGTCGTTCATGAGGTCACCTTTGAGTCAATTCACCTTTTCGTCACCCTGACCTGCACGTCGTCGAGCCAGATCTCGCCGCCCCGGACCAGGAGAAACATGACCGCCGCCGAACGGGCCTCGCCGGGCAGATCGAAGGTGCGGTCGATCTCCTTCCACCGCGACATCGATCCGGTGATGACGGCCACGTCGATGTTCTTGTTGAGTGTCTCGCCCTCAGCGTCATAGAGGTAGAACTTGAGAATGGCGCGCTCCGCGCCCTCGGCCTTGACCAGCGCCGAGACCTTGACCTTCTTGCCCCTGGGCAGATCGAAGAGATCGTTGCGGATCAGATCGAAGGGCGGCCCGCCCCTCTTCGAGAGGTGCAGGGATTTCTTCCCCTCTTTTTTTGTCTTCTCGTCGACGGTGACCGTGGCGCGGTCCGAGTTGTTCACCACCATCCAGCCCGCGTCTCCGAGCTCGAAGCCTCCGTTGAAGAGGAGGTTTCCCTTGGGGATTTTTGGCCTTTTCATCTTGCGAGATTTTGCGCCTTTGGGTGCGTTTTTCTCGAGCCACTCGATGCCCGACCGGATCCGGCCGTGCACATCGCCGTGCCAGCCGTGTCCGCCCTCGTAGGCGACCAGTGTGGTGGCCGCCCCCTTGCGGCCGAGGACCTGAGCGGCCTTCTGCGCGTTCCAGAAGAGGCATTTGGCATCCTCGGGCGAGTGGTCGAAAAAGTAGGCCTGGCCGAGGGCGGCGTCGAGGCGGAGGCCGTGAGGCATGAAGACCGACTGGGCAATATACGAACCGCGCAGGGGGGGATTTTCCTGCAGACTGACGGCGTAGGCGGCCGGCCCTCCCGATGACCAGGAGAGCGACCAGGTCCGGTCGGGATCGAGGGGGTAGTTGGCGGCCACGTCGTCCTTGACGGCCTGGACGAACTCCTCGGTGGTGAATTCCTGTCCCTCCACGCGGCTCGTACGCGTGGGCCAGATCGTGTCCTGGCCGGGGGTCCACTTGACCGACACGAGCTGGGCCACGAGATACCCCTGCGGCAGGGCGTGCGAGTGGATCGCCGTGACGAATTTCAAGAAGTCCGCGCCGCCCGATCCGCCGGGGAGAACGAACACAAGCCCGTACCCGTTCTTGGGTTGCGGCTCATCTTCTCCCCCTCCGATCAAAAAGTAGCGTTTGCGGGAGTCCTCTCCGGCCACGAGGTCCTGCACAACGGGCTCGGCGTCGCCGTCGGGCCGCGCCCCGAGGAGATCGGAACCGACCAGAAAAAGGAACACAATAAAAAGGGCGGCGATCCCGATCAGGGGTCGACGATCGGACGCAATCGGTCCGCCGGCAATCGTTGGAGATCGATTCATGAGCGACACATCCAGGTGGAGAAACCGTGCTTCCATGAAAATACCAATGATAGCGCGGGAAAGAGGAGCTGTCCAATCTCACGGGCCGGAAGATCTCACTAGGAAATCCCTTTCAGAGCGGGCTTGAAGTCGCCCCCCATCTGCGTTAATTAGTGGTCTCTTTCCAGTTGCCCCGGTTTTTGCAGGAAGGAAAAACGACTGCGATGACTGCTGTTCTCAAGCCATTCGCTCAGATGACGCCCGATGATTACGAGGCGATCGGCCTCCGGTGCGGCCTCGAAATCCATCAGCAGCTTCTTACGAAACGGAAGCTCTTCTGCCGTTGCCCCGCAGGCCACTACGGCAACGAATACGACGCCGTGATTCTGCGCCACATGCGCCCCACCCTCTCCGAGCTGGGCGAGTACGACGGCACCGCCTTGATGGAGAAGAAGACGAAGAAGAACATCTTCTACAGGATCCACCAGGACACGGTCTGCACCTACGAGATGGACGACACGCCCCCCTTCTTCATGGACGAAGAGGCGCTCGACATCGCTCTCGAGGTCGCCCTTCTCCTCAAGCTCAACATGGTCGACGAACTCCACATCGCACGCAAGCAGTACCTCGACGGCTCGATCCCGACCGGCTTCCAGCGCACCACCATCGTCGGCGTGGAAGGGTGGCTCCCCTACAAGGACCGGAAGATCCGCATCGCCCAGCTCGGGCTCGAGGAGGACGCCTGCCGCGAGGTGTCCGACGTGGGTCACGACCGCGTCTACCTCACCGACCGCCTCGGCATGCCGCTCATCGAACCGGTGACCTATCCCGACATGAAGACGCCCCAGGAGACGGCCGAGGTGGCCGAGATCCTCAGGCGGATCACGCGGAGCACGGGCAAGGTGCGCACCGGTTACGGAGCGGGCAGACAGGACGTGAACGTGAGCGTCGCCGGCGGAACGCGGATCGAGATCAAGGGAGTCGCCAAGATCTCCACCATTCCGCGCCTCGTCTACAACGAGGCGCTGCGCCAGTGCGCGCTCCTGCAGATCCGCGACCGTCTGGCCGGCCGGGGCGTCACGGCCGAGACCTTCCGGGCGTCCCATCACGACGCGACCCGTATCCTGGCCAATGCCGAGTACGCTCCCTTGAGGACCGCCCTCGATCAAGGAAACCGGGTGAGATGCACGGTGCTCAAAAATTTCGCTCGGATCCTGAGCACCGCCACCCAGACAGACACGGTTTTCGCCCAGGAGTTTTCCGACAGGGTGCGCGTCATCGCCTGTCTCACCACGATCCCCAACATCGCCCATTCGGACTCGGCCTCGGAAAGCCTCCGGGGCGGCGGGTGGCAGAAACTGCGCAAGCGGTTCAAGGCCGGCGCCGACGACGCCCTCGTTCTGGTCTGGGGGAGCGACGACGATGTGCGGTGCGCGTGCGAGGAGATCATCATCAGAGCGCGTGAGGCCACCGTGGGAATTCCGAGCGATACGCGCCAGGCGCTCAAGGACGGGACCAACGGATTCGAACGGGTCCTTCCCGGCGCCGAACGGATGTATCCCGACACCGACCTGCCTCCCATGGCGATCACCAGGGAACGGCTCGATCGGATCAGCGCGCGCCTTCCCGAATTCGTGTGGGACCGCGAGGCGCGTTACAAGGCGCACGGTCTGTCCGACGAGTTCGCCCGCCCCCTCAGCTTCTCGAAGAGGGCTGATCTCTTCGACCGCCTGGTGACCGAACTCGAGATCAATCCCATGCTGGCGGCGATCGTCATCGTGCAGAGGCTCAAAGCCCTCAAACGGGGCGGTATCGACAGCGACGATCTCCCCGACGAGAAAATCTACGACCTCTTCAAGGCTCACGCCGAGGGGCGGCTGGCGCGAGAGGGGATCTTCATGGTTCTGAGGCATATGGGCGAGACGGGATCGACCGTCGATGACGCCCTCGATCGACTCGGCCTCACCGTCCTCGACGAGGACGCCGTTCGTCGGCGCATCGCCGAGATACACGCGCAGCCAGACAACACAAAGCAGTTCCCATCGAAAGCCGCCAACCTGCGCCACGTGATGGGCCGTCTCATGGCCGACCTCCTCGGAAAATTCGAAGGTCGACGGCTTGCGGCCCTCGTCGAGGAGACGATCGGCGGGGAGGTGAAATCATGAACGAACGCAGCGTGGATGGATACAGGGGAATCGGACTCACCGTCCTCGAGAAGTATGGAGTCTCCGTCTGGAGCGACGTGGAGGTCGAATCGGCGCAGGGCAGCTTCCGGGGTATCATTCTCCCCCGCTCCGAGACATCGGACGCGAAGCACATCGTGCTCAAGCTCGCCAGCGGCTACAACGTGGGCGTGGCCGCCGAATCGATCACCGAGATCACCGGGCACGGCCGGCGCGAGGCGCACTACAAGATCCCCGAAAAGGAGTTCCCCCACGACCCCGCCAAGCCGAACGTGATCCTCCTCGGAACGGGCGGCACCATCGCGAGCCGTCTCGACTACCGCACGGGCGCGGTGATTCCCGCCTTCTCGCCCGGCGAGCTCTACGGCTCGGTTCCCGAGCTTGCCGAAGCGTGCAATTTGAAAACGGAGAAACTCTTCGGCGTGTTCAGCGAGAACATGGGGCCCGAGCAGTACATCACCCTCGCCGAGCGGATCGGCGAGGAGATCGAAAAGGGCACGAGCGGAATCGTGATCGGCCATGGCACCGACACGATGCACCACACCTCGGCAGTCTTGAGCTTCATGGTCCAGAACCCGCCGGTGCCGATCGTGATGGTCGGCTCTCAGCGGTCGTCGGACCGTCCCTCTTCGGACGCGGCGATCAACCTGATCAACGCGGTCAAGGCCGCCGCCGAGGGGGACATCGCCGAGGTCATCGTCTGCATGTTCGGCCCCACGTCGGACCAGTACTGCCTGCTCCATCGCGGGACGCGGGTGCGCAAGATGCACTCGAGCTACCGCTCCACTTTCCGCACCATCGGCGACATCCCGATTGCCATGATCGACCGGGAATCGATCACCCCGCTCCGCGAGGACTACAAGCGCCGCCGGACCGACAGGGAGGTCACCATCGTTCCCACCTATGAGGAAAAGGTCACGATCCTCTACTACTACCCCAACATGCACCCCGATATCATCGACGCCATCGTCGACAAGGGATACCGCGGCATCGTGATCGCCGGCACCGGCCTCGGCCACGTGAACAAGCCGCTCTACGAAGCGATCCGGCGCGCCACGAACAAGGGCGTGCACATCTACATGACCGTGCAGACCCTCTGGGGCTACGTGCAGATGTACGTCTACGAAACGGGCAGGGAGATCATGGAACTCGGCGTGGTGCCGGCGGCCAACATGCTGCCCGAAACGGCTTACATGAAGCTCTGCTGGACGCTCGGCCAGACCGACGACCGCGACGCGGTGCGCGACATCATGCTCAATCCGGTCTGCGGCGAGACGACCGACCGGGAGCCCTACAACGGATATCTCGTCTTCCAGGGCGCCATTCCCGAGGTGCAGGAGTTTCTGCGGGAAATCAAGCGATAGATCGAGCCGCGACGCCGCGGCCGGGGAGGGCCACTCATGGTGAAGAGCGATCAGGCACCGGACACCGGGTCGGCCCCGGGCCGCAAGGTGTTCGTCATCGGTCTCGACGGCGCCACGTGGGACATCATCGTGCCTCTCGCCGCAAAGGGCGACCTTCCCTGTTTCCAGCGGCTTCTCGACGCGGGCAGCCATGGAGTTCTCAACAGCACCCTGCCCTGCGTGACGCCGCCCGCATGGGGAGCGTTTCTCACCGGCGCCAGCCCGGCGCGCCACAACGTGATCGACTTCACCAAAAGGATCGACTCGGACATCTTCGAGTTCGTCACCTTCCAGGATCTTGCCGTGCCCAAGCTCTGGCACGCGCTCACCCACTTTGACAAGCGGTCGGTCTTTGTCGGCGTTCCCTTCACCTTTCCGCCCGAGAAGATGAAGGGGATCCTCGTGCCCGGACCGCCCGTGCCGGTGCGGGGGATCGAGACGTGGCCGCCCGACGTGGCCGCCCAGATTCTCGACCGCATGCCCGATTACACGGCCGAGTTGCAGTACGGAAGCAAGCAGGAGATCCTCGGCGAGATCTACCGCGCCACGCGCAACCGGTGCGACCTCGCCACGTGGCTCATGAAGCGCGAGGCGTGGGATTTTTTCATGATCACCATCATCGCCACCGACCGGCTGCACCACAAGATGTGGCACCGCGATGACGTGCTCGCCGAGTACTATCGCCACCTCGACGGCGAGCTTGCCAAGATTCTCGGAGAGGTCGACGACGACACCTACGTGGTGCTCATGTCGGACCACGGATTCACGTCGGTGAAGACCAAGTTTTTCCCCAACCAGTGGCTGGCGAACAATGGCTACCTCAAGGCGCGCTTCATCCGCCCCGGCGAGGAGTGGGACCCGCGCTACATGAATCCCACGGCGCGGAGGCGGCGGTCGAAGGGAAAGGTCTACGGATGGCGGCGGTTCCTGCGCATGCTGCCCGGCTGCGGCGATCTGCGCTGGGCGATCGACCTCTCCCAGTCGAAGGCGTTTTCGAGTTTTGGCCACTTCACGGGCGTCTTCGTCAATCTCCGGGGACGCTACGAGCAGGGGATCGTCGAGCCAGGCGACGCCTACGAGTCGGTGCGCGACGATCTGATCGGCGACCTCGGCAACCTGCGCGATCCGGCAACGGGCGAACGGCTCTTCAAGCAGGTGGTGCGGCGCGAAGAGCTCTTCGACGGCCCCGCGGTGGAACGGATGCCCGATGTGATCACCGAGGTTAGCGACTATGCCTACCGGCTGCGCAGCAATCTCGGGCTGGGCAAGAAGGTGTTCGTCCCCTTCCGAAAAAAGAAGAGCTATCACGCGCCGGAGGGGATCTTTTACGTCAAGGGCCCCGGAATCAAGAGCGCCCAGCGCCTCGACGACGCCAACATTCAGGATGTGGCGCCCCTTATCCTCCACCTCATGGGGCTCCCCAAGCTTTCCACCATGGACGGCAGTCTGCCCGCGGGCGCGCTCGATCGGATATTCTTCGAGGGGCAGGAGCAGCCCGTGGTCGACGCGAGTGAGATCGACTGCTCCACGGCAAGCCACTCCTTCTCCGACGAGGACCGGGAAGCGATCACCCGTGATATGGAAGCGCTCGGTTACCTTTAGTCTGGGAGGGCCGGGTGAGTGTAGTTTTACGGCCGAGATGCGAGGAATTTTTTCGGCCTTGCGATCTCCGCTCGGAGA
>Ga0180430_10000525_pt1 | contig 41473 bp, 39 predicted proteins | sample SS_ome_9_FD_132999 | JGI IMG/M metagenome (GOLD analysis project Ga0180430, IMG submission 132999) | Hypersaline lake sediment archaeal communities from the Salton Sea, California, USA - SS_1_S_2 metaG | ecosystem: Environmental > Aquatic > Non-marine Saline and Alkaline > Hypersaline >...
AAGTTCCCGATCCGCACCACGCCGGAAGGCTCTGCTGTGCCGGATGGTGGCTATGGCACGCAGCCGGATCATCTTTCCGATCAGCTGCTCATGTCTGAGCCGGAATGCACTCGTTGTGATGATCTGCCGAGTCATAAATAAGAAAGGTATGGGGATTTATGCCGAATTTCGAAACTGTTGAAGTCTCCACCGATATTCTTATTTGCGGTGGTGGTATGGCCGCCTGTGGTGCTGCCGTTGAGGCCGCCTACTGGGCGAAGAAGAACAACCTGAAGGTTACGGTCGTGGACAAGGCCGCCATGGATCGCTCCGGCGCCGTGGCCATGGGTCTGTCCGCTATCAACCAGTACGTCGATGTTTGCACTGGCAAGAACACTGTCAAAGACTACATCGACTACGTCCGTCAGGACCTCATGGGTGTCACCCGTGAAGACCTCGTTGCCAGCATTGCTCGCCACGTCGACGGTACCGTGCATCTCTTCGAGAAGTGGGGTCTGCCGATCTGGAAAGATGCCGAAGGCAACTATGTTCACGAAGGTCGCTGGCAGCTCATGATCAACGGTGAATCCTACAAGGTCATCGTTGCTGAAGCCGCCAAGAACGCCATCGGTACCGACAACATCTACGAGCGCGTCTTCCTGACCGATCCGTTGATGAAAGACGGCCGCTGCGTCGGCGCTGTTGGATTCTCCGTTCGTGAAGAGAAGTTCTACGTCTTTAAAGCCAAAGCCGTCCTCGTTATGATGGGTGGCGCTGTGCACGTCTTCCGCCCGCGTTCGACCGGTGAAGGTCTGGGTCGCTCCTGGTACCCGCCGTTCAACTCTGGCGCCTCGGCTTACTTTACCCTCAAGGCCGGTGCGGAAATGACCTGTCAGGAAGTCCGCTTTATCCCGGTGCGCTTCAAGGATGCCTATGGTCCGGTCGGCGCCTGGTTCCTCCTGTTCAAGTCCCGCGCTACCAACGCCCTCGGCGAAGCTTACATGCAGACTCGTAAAGACGAGCTCGAAAAGTGGAAGCCGTATGGTCTGGTTAAGCCGATTCCGGCTAACCTGCGTAACTGGCTGGGTATGCTCGACGTGATGGAAGGCAAGGGCCCGATCTACATGCGTACGGAAGAGGCTATTGCTAACATCGCCAACGAGTTCAAAGACGATCCGAAGGCCTTCAAGAAGAAAATGAAGGAACTCGAGAACGAAGCCTGGGAAGACTTCCTCGATATGACCATCTCGCAGGCTATCCTCTGGGCGGCCACTAACACCGCTCCGGAAGAAAAGCCGTCCGAAATCGCCGCTTGTGAGCCGTACTTCATCGGTTCCCACTCCGGCGCTTCCGGTGCCTGGGTTTCCGGTCCCGAAGATCTGGCTCCGAAAGAGTACTTCTGGGGTTACACCAACATGACTACGGTCAAGGGTATGTTCGCCGCCGGTGACGCCTCTGGTGCTTCCTCGCACAAGTTCTCCTCCGGTTCGCTGACCGAGGGTCGTATTGCTGCTAAAGCCGCCGTCAAGTTCTGCGTTGACAACGCTGAAGACGTTGATGTTGATGCCGGTCAGGTCGAAGAACTGAAGAAGTTCGCCCTGCAGCCGCTGGATACCTTCAAAGAGAACCAGCACCTGTCGACTGACGCCGACACCAACCCGGCTTACATCCGTCCGATGCAGTTCATGTTCCGTCTGCAGAAGATTATGGATGAGTACGCTGGTGGTGTTTCGACTCAGTTCACGACCTCCAAGTACCTGTGCGACAAGGGAATCGAGCTCCTTGGTATGCTGGAAGAAGATTCCGCCAAGCTGGGCGCCGAGAACCTGCACGAGCTGATGCGCTGCCATGAGAACATCCACCGTATGTGGCAGGCTCAGGCTCACATCCGCACCATCCTGTTCCGTGAGGAAACTCGCTGGCCGGGATACTACTTCCGTTCCGATTGTCCGACGATGAAGGAAGACTGGGAAGTCTTTGCCAACTGTCGCTGGAACCCGGAGAACGGTGATTGGGAATTGATGAAGCGCGACATTCTCCGCATCACCGAATAACCGAAGTAGTTCTGTTTTGATATTAGAGTCCTCCGGGTTTTACCCGGAGGACTTTAGTTTGAAGTCCGAATATTGACAAATCGATCTCTTCTGAGATTGCTCTTTGACAGCTCAGACATAGTCATCGCGAGTCCGCTGAAAGCGGACGCGGCGATCTCACGTTTCGACCATGAGATTGCTTCGCTTGGCTCGCAATGACTCACAAGGAGAGATTGTACAGAAAGCCTAACGAAAAGCCGTTTGGGGCGTAACAAAGATATGAGCGAAATCAAGGAAAAATGCCCCCATTGTGGGGTCGAGATGCTGAAGTGGAAACCACCGTCACAAGCCGGTTGGGGAGTACACCCGCATTGGGTATGCTTTAACGACGACTGCCCATACTATGTCAAAGGCTGGGAATGGATGCAAGAACAGTACCAGCAGAAAGTCTCCTATCGCCATCGTTACGATCCCGAGTCGGGCGAGAAGGGACCGTTGCCGGTCTGGTCGTCCGAAGCCCTCAAAGATAGAATTATCTGGGAGTGACATCATGCGCGAAGTTGAAAACCTCAAAGAAGCTATCCTGAAGAATCCCGAGGAATACCCGCGTCTGGAGGAAGATTCCGAGTTTGAGTTCCGTTGTCATCCGGGCGTTCCATGTTTCAACGACTGCTGCGCCGATGTCAACATCTTCCTGACTCCCTACGACGTCCTGCGGCTTAAGAACCATCTGGGAATTACCTCCGAGGAGTTCCTGGCCAAGTACACCATCATCCCCTTCGACGAAAACAGCACCTTCCCGGCGGTTCTGCTTAAGATGCAGGACACCGAGAAGAAGGAATGCCATTTCGTCTCCGAAAAGGGCTGTGGTGTCTACGAAAACCGTCCGTGGGCCTGCCGCATGTACCCGCTGGGGATGGCCTCACCGGCCGACGGCATGGAAGGTCCGCTCCAGAAAGACTTCTATTTCTTACTCAAAGAGCCGATCTGTAAAGGCTTCAAAGAGAGCAAGAAACAGACGGTCAACGAATGGCTGAGCGATCAAGGGATGGAAGCCTACAACGAGATCGGCGAAGAATGGAAAGCCCTCACCCTGCACCCGTATTTGCAGAAGGGCAACACCCTTCCGCCGAACAAGGTGGAGATGTTCTTCACGGCCACCTATCGTTTGGATGCTTTCCGCGTATTTGTTTTCGAGAGCAGCTTCCTCAGCAAGTTCCACGTGGAGCCGGAAGTGCTTGAAAAGATCAAGACCGACGACACCGAGTTGTTGCGGTTTGGTTTCCGCTGGTTGCGGTTCGCTCTGTTTGGCGAGGACACCATGAATGTGAACGACGCCGTCCTGGAAACCAAACGCTCAGAACTTAAGGCGAAAGGCAAGATCCAGAAGGATCAGTAGTAAGGTGATTGTGGGCGGCAGACATCCCGGTCTGCCCCACAGATGTAGATCGGGTTCCGCAGTGAGGCCGTCAGGCGGTCGAGCGAAGAAACCCGACACCTCGATCATGAGTCATTGCGAGGCCCGAAGGGCCGTGGCAATCTCAAGACGCCCGAGAAGCCGCGTAAGAGAGTAGCTTTTTTAAACGCTTTATCTGTTTCTCTAAACGGGACCTGTCATACTCAGGTCCCGTTCTTTTGGGTGTGGACGTGCTCTATTCGAGTCACCCCCGCGAACGCGGGGGCCTATCCTATGTCGGGCGGCTCCGTCTTCGGTGCCGCCATTCCACCCGAAAACCCGAGGCAAGCCTCTGGCCACCCAGCCAGGTGCCATCATCGAGCGGTGAGATTGCTTCGCTTCGCTCGCAATGACTCATATTCGCCTGTCCTCTATTCGTCATTCCTGTCCCCTTTCTGTCATTCCTGCGGAGGCAGGAACCCAGGCAAGCCGCGGCCTATCTGCCGGTCGAATCTACTGGAAAGGTGACGTTTGTAGCGAAGAACAGCTTTTCCCCGGTGATGGCATCCACAAGTGTCCATACTCTATTAGAACTCGGTGGTTTATTGCCACCTAGACCGGAGCCGTGGATCGGAGGCGTCCCGCGGCCGTATATGCTCCAGACCGGGCGTCTCTCACCTCGAACATCAACATACACAAGGAATGCGATGATCTGCTTAGCATGTACCGGACTACTAGGTCTCGCGGAATCCAAAGCTCGATAGAAAGGGACGGCAGGTGAGTCGTGCACGAATCCGAGGTATTTGAGTCCGCTTCTGGCCATCTGATATTCGGCGATATGAAGAGGTGGATCCTTGGCGATTGTCGTATCGTTGGTGTCATCATATCTGGATTGAATCTTGACGATACAACCCGTGACCGAGTCAATGTAGACATCGTAAATCTTTGGAATCTGAGTTCCCGGGGGCATCGGCTTCGGAACTACGATCGGAAGTCGGACGTAGACGTCCCCGAAGGTTACTCTCCAGATGCTGTGGCCCGCGATCGTGTCCGTCAGGAATGGCACGTGCAAGGATTCGACAAACGCGGGAGAGGCAAGAGTTCCTGAATCAAGCAGCGTAGCGTTGAATCCATGTTCGAAACCAGTGATTCTCATTGCGACGTCGAGTGCATCGCTAGAGCTGGAAACCGTATGATGTTGTGCGGCCGCTAGAGTGTCTTCAACAGCAATCACGTCAGCTGCGCCAGTTAGGGCCCGGGCAGCCGCCAGCAACGACAATACTGCCACTGCGATCATTGTGAATCTCATCCCACCTCCGTCAGTTCGTGGATTTCACACAAGATACAAAGACCAGATGATTCCTCCAATCGCATTCTTGTGGCTTGGGCCGGGACCTAGCCACAGAAACCCGAGGCAAGCCTCGGGCCACCCAAGCGGGTCGCCATCATTGTGCGGTGAGATTGCTTCGCTTCGCTCGCAATGACTCATGTTCGCCTGTTTTCTGTAGGGCGGCTCCGTCTTCGGTGCCGCCATTTGTCGAAACCTCGCTCGGCAAATCGGCTAACGCCGACCAGGGGTTTCGACCTGCTAAGACTCAGCACCAGTTTCCCAGGGCAAGCCCTGGGCCACCCAAGCGGGTCGCCATCATCGTAGGTGAGATTGCTTCGCTTCGCTCACAATGACTCGATCGGGACCATCAGCTTCCCGTCCGTGCGTCGAAAAAAACTCGCCATCCCCGTGTCACAAAACCGCCGCTCAGGTGTCTTAAGGTATAGAAGACAGAAGAGAGCGACGAGGCGCCGCGTTCAAAATGGATTTCGAAACCCAATTCAGACGATACTATCGAGCGATCTATCGCTTTGCCTACAGGATCGTCCAAAACGAGGAGGACGCGCGTGATATCACCCAGGAGACATTCGGCAAACTGCTCGAAACGATGCGCCAGGAACGGACCCCCGAAAACGTCCGGGCCTGGCTCTATCGCGTGGCCGCCAATGGTTCCTACAACCTCGTCGAACGAACCGGGAGAAGAGCCGAGCTGCGGGCCCAGCAGTTCGAGACGCCGGCCGGTACACGCGATCCCGCCGACCAGATGGAACGTCTCGAACAGACCCAACGCATGTGGAACTCAATCGAAGCTCTCAATCATAAAGATCAAACGATGCTAATGCTCTACCATGACGGCTTCTCATATCGAGAAATGGCCGAAGTGCTGGAGATAAATCCCAACTCCGTAGGGAAGATCTTAGCCCGTGCCGTAGAGAAAGTGCGAATTCAAATGAACGAGGAATCGCGATGACCTGCCTCGACCGTGGACAACTGCAGACCCTGATCGACAACGAGCTGGCGCCCGAAGACCGCTCACAGATGCAGCAGCACCTGAAGGAGTGCGAGTCGTGCCAGACGCTGTTGGCCGAAATGAAAATCGGTTTAGCGCTGCTGGGCGAAACAATCGAGGCTCGCGAGCCGATCGATGTCCCCGAGGCCGATTCTCTTCTGCCGCGTGGCTACATAATACGACCGACTCGATCCAGGGGCTGGTGGAGTCGCCTCTTCGGCGCGAAAGCGCTCCCCTGGTCGGTGGCTACGGCGTCGATAGCTGTTGCAGTCACGGTGATTGTTATGAATCAAGCGCGCAACAGCTGGCCGATCGTACTCGAGATTGATCCTCAGGTATTGGCTCCGCAGATGTACAATGCCGGGTCGAACGATGACTGGCATTCGCGGAGACTGGTGATCACGATCAAGAACGAGGATGGTGAGGTAGAAGAGGTCATCGTTACTGAAAAGTCCGAGTCTCCTAAACCCGGAGTTCTCGAACTCGATAGCATCGATATAATGTAATTCAGGAGATAGATTATGAGACCGACAGCGATACTTTTGATCATGCTGGCCTTGTCGTCGCCCGCCGCCGCAGGTGATTTGGCCGATACTTACTGTGGCGGACCGGTGCGGCTGACTGTCGACCCGAACTTCGGTTCACAGACCGACTGGAATCGACTGTTTGGAGACGACGGCAGTGGCGCCGAAGTGGTGGTAGCATCCGACGGCACCGTGTTCGTGCTTCATCGCGGTACGAAGAAACTGTTCAAACTCGATTCGCAAGGGCGATTGCTGAGAGAGTTCGGCGGCGATTTCGGCAAGACACCACATCTTCACGGAATCCTGGACGACCAGTATTTGCTCCTCAGCGAATCAGACGGGACGCTTAGCATAATCGGCTCGGACGGACGGTTGGTCGAGAACCAGCAACTGGACTACGTGCCGCTCGATTGCATACCTTTGTCCGGGGGGAAGTTTGCCGTTCGCGGTCACGTCCCCTATGGCGGGGGCGATGTGCGCTATATCATAGCCGTCCGCGAGGTCGGTTCGGACAGCGAAGAGATCATTCACTCTTTCATTAAAGAATACGATGAAAGCCGCTCGATCAACATCAAAGCCAACGGCCGAACGATGGTCGTGGGTAATCCTTACGCTCGCACTAACATGTTGGCCCGTCGCACGCCGGACGGAAGGCTTGTGATCGGTCGCTCTGATCAGGGTCGTGTACAGACGATAAGCGCTAACGGCACAACCTCGGCTGCCTGCCCGCTCGATATTGAGCGGACTAGGATTACGCAAAAGGACAAGGATGAGTTCGTCGAAGCCATCACCGAATCGGTCAAGAAGATGGGCATTTCTGTTGACGAAGTGTCCGAGATCTACACTACGGGTTTCTTCGGTGATTTTCTACCGTACTTCCACAACTTCATGTTGGACTCAGAGGGCAATCTCCTGGTAATGGTCTACTCCTCAACCGAGGATGAGGACCGGGCACGAGTCTATTCATTCGATTCGAATTGTCGCTTCCTGTGCGAGACGACTCTCGAGTGCGAGGATTATGACCTGGGTTTTGGCGATCGCTATCAGAATATGCAGTTTCACGCCGGTTTTCTATATGCAGTAGTTGGCGACAATGGAAGTATGGAAGTGAAAAGATTCAAGCTCAGCAACTGATCGGCGGCGATCTCCTCTCAGAGGGCGGGTCCGGTCTCGGATCCGCCTTTCTTCTTGGGCCTGAGGCAAGCCTCGGGCAACCGTGTCTAGACCGAGTCATTGCGAGGAGCGTAGCGACGAAGCAATCTATAGCTTCGAACTGGAGATTGCTTCGCTTCGCTCGCAATGACTCCATCGAGGAATATCTTGTAGGGTGGATTGCTTGCCAATCCGCCACTCTTTTAGAAACCCGAGGCAAACCTCGGGCCACCTAACTCTAGCTACTTTGAGGAATCCGGGTAGAGATCGATGATGAAAGTGGGAAGAGAATCGTAATCCTGGACCGAGGGCCGGTCACGGCGCAGGTCCCAACCGGGCGGAACTGATTCCAGGACCTTGCCGTAGGAGGAAACCATCGGGAAACCTTCGACCCGATCGGACACGTTTTCGAAAAGCCCGTCTGTCATGGAAAACAGATTGGCAGTGACACAGACGGATCGCTGCACTTGCGCCGAGTCAAGGTAGCAGTACTCCTGGCTAACGCTCATGAACTCCCAGCGTCCGTCACCGGTGAAGTCAGCGAAGTACTCGTAGGTGCCCAGGTCGGTACTCAGCTCCGCATATCGAATCGTGGAATCCGGGAAGAAGAAATAGGCTTGAATGACGAATGTTGTCGCGAGCGACTTCGGACCCCAGAAGTAGGCGAAGAAGATGTCGTCGAGGCCGTTTTGGTCGGCATCGAAGACTCTCACATCCCCCCAGGTTGCATAGTAGGTACCAAAATCAACCTCGGCCAGCTTCTCTCCGTCGCGACTGAGGATCATCTTCTGATTGCTGTTACTGTTATCGTCAGGGTAATTGACCGACTCGAACTTCACTCCCTGAAAATGTAGGCTACAGGCGCGCTTGTGCCAGCCGTCGAGCCGCTTGTCATCGACGTCGTAGCAGAACTCCTCGACCTTGCGCATCTCCGGCTTGGCCAGCTTGTCGTATCCTTCTACAAGTTCAAGTGAACCGGAGCGAACTGTGGCCGCAATCAGCACAGTCACTACGATCATCACAGTTGATGCAAGCCTCATTAGGTCTCCAAAGTTGTCTGAGCACACTGTCACTCCCCATCATTTCGGCGAGAGCACAGTTTAATTATCGGCGCAATGATCTAAAGTGCAAACTAGAATAATAACTGAATGATCGGTGTACGTGCGGATGTACTTTCTTCTGGCTTGGAGACTGAGTCGGCGGGCTCAGAGCGGACTTGCCAAGAGAGATAAACCCACCATAAATGGTGGGCCACTAAGACTCAAGATGGGCCCAGCTCTCGCGGGGATGACCCGGGAGAGCGTCAGTGACGCTACTCTCCCAAGGCTTTTCTGGCTTCAGCGCCGACCGTGGTCGCGACCATCTGACCGGTTTCGAAGTCGTAATACTCGCACTCGGTTGAATCGTCGATCAGCTCGCGAATGGTCCCCTTGACAAACATCGGACCGATCGCGGCCAACGCCCAAATCGTGTACATGCGGATATAGGGATCTTCTTCGTTGAGCGATTGTGAGATTGTGGGCATTGAAGACTTGTAGAAGTCGGGCCTCAACTGGGCAACTCGGGCCACAGCCCAATGGGCACCACGCTCGAACGGCTCTTCCTTGAAGAAGTGGGGAATCATCCCGGCGAACTCATCGATAAGCACCGGCGCCCCGTGGAGCATTTCGCCGATAGCTTCGGCGGAGAACCAGCCGACATTGCCGGACTCATCGTTCATGTTCCAGAACTGGCTTCGGAGCAGCCTGCGGATTTTTTCAAGATCCTTAGTAGCCTGAACCTCGGTGGCATAGCCCAATCCTTCGACAGCTTGCCAACAACGGTAATTGTTACGGTCAAAAAGCAGTCCGGTCAGCCCTCTCAGGACATAATGATCCTCGGCGGTCCATTTCTGCAGGGTCTCGAAGTCTCTTGCCTCGAGCAGTTCTCTCAGACGTGCTTTGCGCTTCTGTTGGCCGGTGGCGGCGATCAGCTTGCGCTTCCTGTTAATCACTAGATTTCCTCTCAGATGTAGCATATTAACCGTTTTTAACGGCCACACTACTATCTGGTTCCGTTAAGTTTGCATTAGGCTCCGTAGAATCGACTACAAGATGTCAAAACGGACCGCAAATGTCTACTACAATGGATGGGGGAGAGCATGGAGCTAGCGACCGCTAACCAATGACTTTGAGACGGGCAAACTTAGCCATGATCTTCTTGAGTCCTACCCCCGAGAACATGATCTGCAATCGCAGCGACTCGCCAAAACCCTCGGCCGAGATCACTTTGCCGCGACCAAAGGTGGGATGCTGCACGATCGAGCCGACCTGCAGGCCCTCGAGTCCTTCATACTCATAATGGAAACCTTCCGGCTCCCTGGTCTTGGCTCGTTTGGTCCGTTGGGTGGTCTCGAACAGGGAGGGTTGACGATGAGGTGTCTCGTACTCCCAGCGGCGGGCACGGCGAAGATCGACCACTTCGATCAGCGACTTTTCGATTTCGTCGACAAATCGTGACACAATCGAAGCGACCTCACCAAAGCGGAACCGCGTACTGGCCGATGCCAGGGTCAGTTTCTTACGGGCACGGGTTGCTCCGACATAGAACAGGCGACGTTCTTCCTCGAGGGCCATCGGTTCACCAATCGAGCGTTCGAGCGGGAAGAGGCCGTCTTCCAAACCAACGAGAAAGACCGAGCTGTACTCCAGACCCTTGGCGGAATGGATCGTCATCAGCGTGACTTTGTCCTCAATACCGCTGTAGGTGTCGAGATCGGTGAACAGCGAAATCTCGGCCAGGTAGCTTTCCAGACCGGCCTCCGGATGAGCGCGGGCCCACTCCGACATACCCTCGATTAGCGCCTCAACGTTCTCGACTCGTGTTTGTCCCTGGATTTCATCCTCAGAACGTAGCAGCTCGATCAGATCCAGCTTCTCGATCAGGTCTTGGGTCAACGAATCGACAGGAACGTCATCTTTCTGGGCGCGGAACGGTTCGACCAGGTCGACAAACTTGGCGACCTTTTTCCAGATATTGCCCAGCGCGACCGGTGCGGCTTCATCGATGAGGAACTGATAGGACGACAAGTTTCGTTCACGGGCCAGATTGACAATCGTGTCGAGGGATTTGTTGCCAATCCCACGCTTGGGATAGTTGATCACGCGCTGGAACGAGATATCATCCCGAGGATTGGCGATCAGTTTGAGATAAGCCAACAGGTCCTTAATCTCTTTGCGTTCATAGAACGTGATCCCGCCGACGATCTGGTAGGCTATTCCGCGACGACGCAGTTGCTCTTCGAAAGCACGTGACTGGGCATTGGTCCGATAGAGGATGGCCATCTCTTTTAGACCGATTTCCCCCTGGCCGCGATCGATACGGTCGATTACTTCCGAGGCCTCTTCTTCGGCGCCGTCCACCTGCAAATGCTGGATCTTGTCGCCGTCCTCGTTGTCGGTGACCAGCGTCTTGTCCTTGCGAGCCTCGTTGTTTTTGATCACCGAACCGGCGGCCTTGAGGATCGTCTTGGTCGAGCGATAGTTCTGCTCCAGCTTGATCACCGTGGCACCCGGGAAGTCGCGTTCGAAATCGAGTATGTTGCGAATGTCGGCTCCGCGCCAACCGTAGATCGACTGATCCTCATCCCCGACCACACAGATATTCTTGTGCGCCCCAACGAGATACTTGAGCATCAAATACTGGACGTGGTTGGTGTCCTGGTACTCGTCGACCAGGATGTACTTGAACTTGTTGCGGTACTTCTCGCCAACCTCGTCGTGATTCTTCAGCAGCGCCACGGTGTTGACCAGCAGGTCGTCGAAATCCATCGCATTGCAGTCGCGCAGTCGCTTCTGATAGCGCTGATATATCTGGGCGGTCATCTTCTCGAAATATCCACCGGCGGAGGAGGCATAGTCATCGGCCAGGCTCATTTTGTTCTTGGCGCGGGAGATTTTTCCCAACTGCGCTTTGGGGGCGAACTGCTGGATCGAAAAACCCAGTTCCTTGATGCAGTTCTTGATCAACGTCTGCGAGTCGGCCGAGTCGAGGATGGTGAAGCCGGTGTCATAGCCAAGGATGTGACCTTCGGTGCGAAGAAGCCGGGCGCAGAAGGAGTGGAAGGTCGAGACCTGCATACCGGGGATATCGCCGCCCATCAGTTCGGCCACGCGGAGTTTCATCTCGCCGGCAGCTTTGTTGGTGAACGTGACCGCCAGGATCTCCCAGGGCGAGGCGAGGCGTTGCTCCAGGATATAGGCGACTCTCCGCGTCAGCACGCGGGTTTTGCCTGAGCCGGCACCGGCTACGACCAAAAGCGGTCCGTCGGTGGTAGTGACAGCCTGATGCTGGGCGGGGTTGAGTTCTGTAAGAAGTCTGCTCATGGGTACCGGGGGGCAAAAACCTGTTGACGTACTCCACGATAGAGTCATCGCGAGTCCGCCGCAGGCGGATGTGGCGATCTAAACCTACGTGCTACAGCCAGCTAATGAGCTTGCCGCGCTCCCTTCGGTCGCTCGCAATGACTCAGTTCGGGGCTCCTCTAACGGGCCCAATATAGACGGTTCAACGCGCAGGGCAACCACATTTGCGCATAAAAAAACAGGCCGCCTGAAAGGCAGCCCGTTTGACATTCGTCTGGCTCAAAGCGAACGCTTATTCGTAGACCGAAACGCGCTTTTTCCTAGCGCCGTAGTCCTCAAACTTGACGACACCGGTCTTCTTCGCGAACAGGGTGCAGTCCTTGCCCATGCCGACGTTGTAGCCGGCTTTGATCTTGGTACCGCACTGGCGAACGATAATCGAACCGGCGTGGATAGCCTGGCCGTCATAGACCTTCGTTCCGCGTCGTTGGCCGTTTGAGTCGCGTCCGTTTTTGGAAGAGCCGACACCTTTTTTGTGTGCCATAGCTGACCTCTATTTCAATCGTATTCTTTTCGTTTTCATGCCCGTTGCGATTTGTCTGAAACGCTCCGGGTCCCTTACAGTTATCGTCAGATTCCTGACCGACAACAGCCACCAAAGATAACAATTCTCCCGCCTTCCGCAAGCGGAAAATGTAAGGTTTTATTGTGCAAATACTTAGGCGTTCCAGTCGTGGCCCACACAAAAGCGGCCGGGGAAAAACCCCGGCCGCTGTGGCGTTCTATAGTATAGTACTATGTTCTAACGTAAGCCGATCAGGACTCGGTTACCGGCTCGTCCTTGGACTTCTTCGGGCTGTCGTTGAACTCGAAAGTCAACCGTTCGCCGTTGGTGCCAATAATCAAATCACAATCGCCGGCATACTGACCGCCCAGAATCTCCTCGGAAAGAGGATCTTCCAGATGGCGCTGCAAGGCTCTCTTGAGCGGACGGGCACCATACTGGGGATCAAATCCCTTGTCGACCAGGAAGTCACGGGCTGGCTGGGTCAGCTCGAAACTGATACCCTTCTCCGCCAGACGCTTGGCGATATCGGAAACCAGGATCTCGATGATCTGCTCGATATCCTGGCGATCCAGCGAGCGGAATATGACCGTCTCATCGATACGGTTGAGCAGTTCCGGATTGAACAGCTTCTTGACCGATTCGTGAATTGACTTGGCCATGGTGTCGTAGTCTAGCTCAGCACCCTGGGCGTCAAAACCGACCGTCTTGGTATCGCGCAATTCCTTGGTACCGATATTGGAGGTCATAATCAGCACCACGTTGCGGAAATCGACCTTGCGGCCGAAAGAGTCTGTCAGGGAACCGTCGTCCATGAGCTGCAGCAGGATGTTGAACACATCCGGGTGGGCTTTCTCGATTTCATCGAGCAGCACCACCGAGTACGGCTTACGACGGACCTTCTCGGTAAGCTGGCCGCCCTCTTCATAGCCGACGTATCCCGGAGGGGCACCGACCAGACGAGAGACTGCAAACTTCTCCATGTACTCCGACATATCGATACGAATCAATGATTCGGAATCTTCAAACAGGAACTGAGCCAGAACTCGGGCCAGCTCGGTCTTGCCAACACCGGTGGGACCGAGAAGCAGGAAAGTACCGATCGGACGACGCGGGTCGCCCAGTCCGGCGCGAGCACGGCGGATCGATTTGGCCAGAACCTCGATGGCCGGATCCTGTCCCACGATCTGTTTCTGGATTTCTTCTTCCATCCGGAGCAAGCGTTTGGACTCGCTCTCTTCAAGACGGAAGAGCGGAATACCGGTCATCTTGGCCAGGACGGTCGCGACGTCGTCGGCGGTAAGCACCACGCGTTCTTTTTCGCGATCCTCTTCCCACGACTTCTGCAGCGAGGTCAGTTCTTCCTTCTTGGCCTTTATCTCGTCACGCATCTGGGCCGCGGTTTCAAACGCCTGGTTCTTGACCGCGTCCTCTTTGGCGCGCTGGAGATCTTCAACTTCGGACTCGATCTCGGCAAACTCCGGCGGACGAGTGTAGCTCGACAGGTGAGCCCGCGAACCGGCCTCGTCAATCAAATCAATCGCCTTATCCGGCTGGAACTTGCCGGAGACATAGCGATTGGACAGCTTCACGGCCGCTTCGATTGCCGCATCGGAAATATTCAACTGATGGTGGTCTTCGTAGCGCTCGCGCAGACCGGCGAGGATCTTGATCGTATCCTCTTCCGACGGCGGATCGACATTGACCGTCTGGAAACGACGTTCCAGGGCGCCATCCTTTTCGATGTACTTGCGATACTCGTTGAGAGTGGTCGCGCCGATACAGCGAAGTTCACCGCGGGCCAACGAAGGCTTGAAGATGTTGGAAGCATCCAACGAACCTTCGGCGCCGCCGGCACCCACGATAGTGTGGAGCTCGTCGATGAAGATAACCACGTCAGTGGCGTTGATGATTTCGGTCATCACCGCTTTGAGACGCTCTTCGAACTGACCGCGGTACTTGGTACCGGCAACCAGCGAGGCCATATCCAGGGTGACGACGCGCTTGTTCTCGAGAGTCTGGGGGACACGGTTCTCGACGATCCGCTGGGCCAGTCCCTCGACAATAGCGGTTTTGCCTACGCCCGGCTCACCGATAAGGACCGGGTTGTTCTTTTTGCGGCGCGAGAGGACCTGAGCGACACGCTCGATCTCTTCTTCGCGGCCGATAATCGGATCGAGCTGGCTACGACGAGCCAGTTCGGTCAGGTCGCGACCGAAGTGATCCAAAGCCGGTGTCTTCGACTTCTTGCGTTTCTTCTTGAAGTTCGAGGGTTTGCCGTTCTGGATGTTTTTCAGTTCTTCGTAGGCTTCTTTGTAATCGATTTCATAAGTCGACAACACCTGGGCGGCGACGCCCTCTTCATCCTTGAGCAAGGCGAGCAGGATGTGTTCGGTGTCGATATCTTTCGACTTCAAAGCACGGGCTTCCTGTCCCGAGACTTCCAGGGTCTTTTTGGCACGGGCCGTCAGGGGAAGCTGTCCCATAGTCATGGTGCCACCGGACGGCTGGACCACCTCTTCGATGGAGGTCTTCAGGTCGGCCTTATCGAGCCCGAGGTTCGTGATGATTTCCACCGCACGACCATCGTCGAGCCGGATCAGGCCTAGCAGGAGATGCTCGGTGCCAATGTAATCGTGACGAAGACGCGAAGCCTCATCGCGTGCGAACTCAATCGCCTTTCTGGCATTTTCCGTAAACATCTCGTTCATGACACTATCCTTCCTTTATAGGCAATAAACAACATTCACATCCGTGTGGCCGGTCAGCTTCTTAGTTGTCCTGCGGACGAAGCTTCTCCCGGACCATTTGTGCTCTAACAAAATCGCGCCGATTTTGATCCATCTCAGATCCGTAGAACTTCTGTAAGTGCGCCGGCTGCGACAGAAGCAACATCTCGTTTATAAGCGAGACTTTGAGGAAATCGATTATTCCCATGGCGTGTCCCAACCGGATCGCCGAGAGGAGATTCATCACTTCCTCCGAAGTTAACACGCGGGCATGTTTGAGAATTCCGTAGGCCCGCCAAATCTTATCTTCGATCATATCAGCCGCTTCATCCAACAGACGCTGGCGAGCGGTCGCTTCTTTTTCGATCACATCGTTGGTCACCCGGTGAATCTGCCGGATGATTTCTTCCTCGGTTATACCCAGCGTCTTCTGGTTCGACAGCTGGAAAAGATTGCCCAGGACATCGGAGCCTTCTCCGTAGAATCCGCGGACAACCAGGCCCGAATGGGTAATACCGGTGATGACTTTGTCGATTTCGCGTGTCAGGACCAGGCCGGGAAGATGTATCAGCACCGAGGCTCTCATACCGGTGCCGGCGTTAGTCGGACAGGCAGTGAGGTAGCCAAAGTCATGGTCGTAGTCGTACTCCAAGTGGTTGCCGATTTCGGCGTCATACTGGGTCGCGAGATTAAAGGCATCCTCGGGAGTCAAGCCGGGGGAAAGGGCCTGGATCCGAAGATGATCTTCCTCGTTGACCATGATCGAGATTCGTTCCTCGGAATCGATATAGACCGCCTTGGAGGCATCCCCGTTGAAAAAGGCCGGGGAGATCAAATGGCGCTCGACCAGGAAATCGCGGTCGAGTTGATCGACATCGCTGGCCGTAAGGTAGTGTCCCGAGTTCATCTGCTCCGATCGAGAGCGAGTGCTCTCGAAATAGCCGAGGATTCTCTTGCGAGTTTCATCGTCGGCAGATGACGGGAAACCACAACCGGCAATATTGCGAGCCAGTCGCACACGCGTGGAAAGAACCACGGTCGATTCCTCGCCCTGGCCCGAGAGCCAGGAAGCGGGTGATTTGGCCATCTCTTCAAACATATAACTCAACTCTACTTCCCCTTGTAGTCTATCCAGCCGACAGTTCTTCGCGAATAGTCTTTAGCTTATCTCTTAGTTCGGCGGCTCGCTCAAAATCTTCCGCCTCAATCGCCTTTCTCAGCTCACTTTCCAGTCGTTCTTCTTCTTTGACCGGAACAATCGCCGAGGACTGAGTCTCCTTGACGGCATCATACACCGGGCTGCGGCCACGATGCAGCGAGGCGCCGTGGATCTTGCGCATGATCGGTTCCACTCGGCTGCGGAACGCTCGATAGCAATGCCCGCAGGCGAATCGACCCGAGCGGGTGAACTCGTCGAAAGTCAAGCCACACTCCGAACAGGTAAGCTGCTCTTTGGGCTCGCCGGCCGGAACCTGAGGCATATTCGAGGCCAGACCGTTTAGAATCTCGGCCAGCGGGAAGGGAGCATTCTCTAGGGGAGAATGGAATCCTCTGGCCGCGGCACATTCCTTGCACAACGAGAGGGTTGTCTTCTCGTTGTTGACGATCTGTGTCAGGTGAACCTGAGATTCGCGTTTTTTGCAGTCTTGACAAACCATTCGTTTTATCCCGTCAATAACTTGTTACTCTCGAAAAACTCCGTCATTCATTTCCAGGTGGCGATCACATTGTTCCGCCAGTTCTTGGTTGTGTGTGGCAACTAGCAAAGTGAGATTTTTCTCGGCGTTGAGGTGGAGGAGCAGGTCGTGAAGTTTACGACCGGTGCCGGTATCGAGGTTGCCGGTGGGCTCATCCGCCAAAACCAGGTGGGGATCGTTTGCGAGCGAACGAGCGACTGCCACACGTTGTTGTTCACCGCCCGACAATTGATTCGGTCGATGACTTAGTCTATCCTTTAAACCCACCTGCTCTAAAAGTAGTTCCGCTTTATCGGATGCGACCGAGCGGGTGTGTCCTGCTATCAGCATGGGAATCATAACGTTCTCTAGGGCCGAAAAATCTTGCATGAGATGGTGAAACTGGAACACGAAGCCTATAGTCTCGTTCCGAAAACCGGCCAGTTGCTTCTCCGTTTGTTGATTCAGCGAGACGCCCTTTACAGTTACCTCTCCCGAAGTTGGTCGATCGAGTCCGCCCACGATCTGCAGAAAAGTCGATTTCCCTACTCCCGAAGCCCCGGTTATCGCGACTGTCTCTCCGGCTTTCATCCGCAAGGACAGCCCCTTAAGAACGGGAAGGGTCGCTTCGGCCGTGGGGAAGTCGCGATGAATGCCCTCGGCCTCAAGGACGGTTTGTGTCGTGTCCATTAACCTCTCACTATCCTATAGTCACTTACCCGTTGGGGGCATACTACTGTTTTCGGTCATTTGGGCCATTTTGTTAGCCTACAAGCGCTTTTTGCCGCATTACTCGCGCAAAATCTCCAATACTGACAGTCTCGAGGCGGCCAGGGCCGGGTACAGACTGGCTATGAAACAGACCGCTATTGCTACCACGCCGGCGAGGCCAAAGTCCAGGGGATTGGCCTTGAACGGAAGATGGCTGATGAAATAGACGTCGGGAGGAAGCGAAATCAGAGAATACTCGTTCTGGAGGAATATGACTACGCCGGCGATTACCCAACCGGTTACAACGCCAATCGCCGAGATCGCCAATCCCATAAACACAAAGATTCGCGCAATCGACTGCGGCGTGTAACCCAGGGTCTTCATGATCCCCACCTCGGTCTTCTTCTCCATAGTGAGCATGACGATCGTGGATACCACCGAGAAGGCGGCAACAATTACTATCAATAGAAAGCCCAGCCCCAGGACAATCTTCTCGATCTCGATCCAGCTGAACAGGTTCTTGTGCAGGACATTCCAGGGGACGACATCGTAGCGGAACTCGAGTAGCGAGTCGATCACGGGTGCGATATCTTTGGCCGTGTAAATGTCTTCGAGTTTCAGATGGCAGGCGGTGACGGCATCGCCGGTCTTGAACAGCTTCTGGGCCTGTGCCAACGATATATAGGCCATCTGGGCATCGTATTCATACATGCCGGTCTCCAGCAAGCCGGAGACATAGAATTTGGTGACGCGAGGGCGCGCCTTCCGGTGGAGGTCCTGTCCTCGCAAAGAGTAGAGTACAACTGGTTCACCCAGGAACACTCCCAACTGCTCTGCGAGGGTGATGCCGATTATGATCCCGGGTACGGTATCATCGACCAGAACTTCCGGTTCGAACGAGAGGTCGCCGATCGTGACATCATCGCCCAGTTGGGAAGTCCGTTTCTCCTGTTCCAGGTCGATACCGCGGACAATGACACCATCCCCGGCCGAGGCGGAAGAGATCGCCGCTTTGAACCAAATAAACGGCGAGGCGGCCACGACGCCGTCGACAGTCTCGATACTGTCGATTAGTTCATCGTAATCGGTTATAAGTTCGCCGGTGAGGGGGAAGACAGAGATATGCGAAGTGGTGCCGAGCAGGCGGGAGCGGATCTCATTCTCAAACCCATTGTGCACAGAAATCGCAACGCAAATCGCGGCCACGCCGAGCGCGACTCCCAGAATCGAAATCCAGGTGGAGACCGAGAGGAAGGCCTTGCCCGATTTGAGGTAGCGGCGGGCGATAAATCCTTCGTAGCTCATGCGATTCCCTTCGGTTCTGTGCTCTCCGTTGCAGTCCTATCCATCCGAAAGATGCCGTCTTTATACACCCGAAGCAATTGTTTTTGGGGGAGATACTGCGTGCCGAAAGAACAAGCGGTTCCTAGCGGCGCTTGGTGCGCTCAATGCTCCGGCTCAAACGGACAACGTTCTTGGTCTTGGATTTGCCTGAGGGACTGTACGCCCTGGGAAGTCGGATATTGGTCGGCTGGAGACCATAGGGCAGGTAGTCAATGTAGCGATCATTCATGTCAAACTTCAGCCATGCGTTGCTCTCAAAGGAACTGGATGGTCCATCTGCGTGACCGACTGCCGAAGGATCGAAGTACCAATAGATGGGATTGAGTGTCTCAATATCGGTCCATAGGGCGGCGAGCCATGGGGATAGATTTGCTCCAGGGGCACCGCCTCTTAGCGTGACGAGTTGCAACGAAGTGGACGAGCTTAGCAAACTCAAATTGCACTCGGCGCGAGTAAACAGTTTGGCGGACTCTACTGAACCCGCTAGTCCGACCGGTGACTTGAAGCTCGATTCTGCAGCGGACAGCCTGCTATTTACTCCGAGCACCCGTTGTGCCTGCCCGGTTTGTGCTACTTTGGACGTCTCCGTGCTGGCATTCACACCTCCAAGGAGCGGCGCCAGGCCCACGATCGTCGTGAGGAGAATGACAACGGTTGATGGTCTTGATTTTGCCACACCAATGCCTCCATAAGAAACCGAACGAGCGTCTATCGACCGCCGTCCCCAACATACACACGTCTGGATGTCGCCCATGGTTGCCTGACTGAATACAAGATACTGGGATCGTGCATGGTCGTCAAGCAAACGCAAGGTGACTCAAAGTTTGGTTGTAGTTCACCTCCCTTTAATATCTTGACACAACCAGCCCGTGCGCATATTATTGCCTATGCCGCTGGTGAAACCGCCAATTTCTACGAAACTCAAGTACGACGGAATCAATACCCCCGGAATCAAAGCTGACTTTGTTCGGACGGTTACATCCGACCCAACCAGGATGAGGGGCTTGTAATGCCGACTGTCGCAGCCGTCATACCGGCCCGCTTGGGTTCGACGCGGTTTCCCAACAAGGTGATCTACCCCTTGCAAGGGAAGCCGCTTCTTTATTATCTGGTGCGCTCCCTTGAGAAATCGAGACAGATCAACCGGCTGATTGTCGCCACCGACTCTCGTGAGATTGTGAAAGCGATGCAAGATGTCGATGTAGAGGTCATGATGACCTCTAAGCGCCATCGCACAGGTACCGACCGGGTCGCCGAGATTGCGACCAAGGTCAAGTCGGACATTTATCTGAACATTCAGGCCGATAACATGGGACTGAAGGCAGCTGAGCTCGACCGAGTAATTGCCAGGTTCATCAGCGAGCGAAAAGAAGCATTCGGCACCACCGTAGCGAGAGTCGAAAACGATGAGGAGCTGGCCAACCCCAACTGCGTCAAAGTGGTCGTCTCCAAAGACGGCTATGCCCGCTGGTTTTCCCGTTTACCCTTGCCCTACATACAAAAGCCCGATTCCGTACCACTTTCGGAGCAGTTTAAGTTTCATAAGCACATCGGAATCTACATATTCAGGAAGAATGCCATTCGGCAGTTCGCCGACTGGGGGCGCTCCGCATCTGAGAAGGCCGAGTCTTTGGAGCAGCTGCGGATTCTGGAGAACGGCGGATCCATCCGCGCCTACGAAACGAAAATGAAGACTGTCTCGGTGGACAGTCCCGAGGATATCGACAAAACGGCAGCGATTTTAGTGAGGAAATGACATGTCTGAGAGAGTCAAACTGATCTTTGTGACCGGCGGAGTTGTCTCCGCTCTGGGGAAAGGTATTGCCTCAGCCTCGATTGGGTACCTTCTGAAACGAAGAGGCAAACGGGTCTGCAACCTGAAACTGGATCCCTACCTGAACGTCGATCCCGGAACCATGAACCCGTTCCAGCACGGCGAAGTGTTCGTGCTCGACGATGGCTCCGAAACCGATCTCGACCTGGGTCACTACGAGCGTTTCCTGGATCAGTCCCTGACCAAGGACAACAACGTCACGACAGGTCAGGTCTACCATACTATCATCACCCGCGAAAGGCGGGGTGACTATCTCGGCGCCACGGTCCAGGTGATCCCTCACGTCACCAACGAAATCAAGTCCCGAATCAAGCAGCTCGAGCGGCTCGAGCCGAAACCGGATGTCATTATCGCAGAAATTGGCGGCACGGTGGGTGATATCGAGTCTTTGCCGTTCCTCGAAGCTATCCGCCAGATGGGTCAGGAAGAGGGCTACGAAAACGTGATGTACGTGCATGTGACTCTCGTGCCGTATATCAACGCTGCCGGTGAGTTCAAGACCAAACCGACCCAGCACTCGGTGTCGGAACTTCGTGGTATCGGTATCCAACCCAACGTTCTGCTTTGCCGGAGCATGAACCCTATCTCGGACGACCTCCGCAAGAAGATCTCTCTCTTTTGCTCGGTGCCGACTCGCAACGTCGTGGTGGGCAAGGACGTCTCGACGATCTACCAGGTACCGCTGGAATATCGCAAACAGCAGCTGGACGAAATCATCGCCGACCATTTCGGCTGGAACCTGGAAGAACCGGATCTGGAAGAATGGACTCGCATGGTCGAGGCGATTCACAATCCGCGCCGACGGATCAAGATCGGCATCTGCGGCAAGTATGTGAACCTCAAGGATGCCTACAAGTCGATTATCGAAGCCTTCGTTCATTCGGGAGTGCATTCCGATGCCGAGGTCAGCCTGGTGTGGGTCAGCTCGGAGGATATCAAGAAGAACGGCGCCGACAAGCTGTTGCACGACATCGACGGCCTGTTGATTCCGGGCGGATTCGGCGAGCGCGGCGTGGAGGGCAAGATCGAAGCCATCCGCTACGTGCGTGAGAACAACATTCCCTTCCTGGGAATTTGCCTCGGTATGCAGTGCGCCGTAATCGAGTATGCTCGCACGGTGTGCGGTCTTAAGGATGCGCACAGTTATGAGTTCTATCGAGATCTTAAGCATGCCGTCATCCATCTGATGGCCGACCAGGAGGGTGTGACCGAGCTCGGCGGAACCATGCGTCTGGGTGCCTATCCCTGTTTGCTCGAAAACGGTTCGGTGGCCCACAAGGCCTACGAGGAAGACGAGGTCTCGGAACGTCACCGCCATCGCTACGAAGTCAACAATGCCTATCGCCAGATGCTTCTCGACGCCGGCTTGACACTCTCGGGTCTCTCTCCGGACGGCCGTTTGGTGGAGATTGTTGAGATAACCAACCATCGCTGGTTTGTTGGCGTGCAGTTCCATCCGGAACTGAAGTCACGCCCAACCAAACCGCACCCGTTGTTCCGTGACTTCGTTAAGGCGGCCGTTGACTACAATATCGAGCGACTCGAGAAAGTCGAGACTGAGTCCGAGGGAGTGACCGAAAACGCCGGCTGATAACATGCGTATTCGGATACTGGGCATCATCCTTGTCCTGGCCCTGCTCCTGGCGGCTTGTGAGAGTGAGGAAGAGGATACAACCGTCGAGCGCTTCCACGGTATCTATCGCGTTTACGATCAATCTGTAGTGGGCGAGAAGAACGACTCGGTCCGCCTGACTGTCACCGACAACCAAGGCTACTCGTTGGTACACTGGCCGAATATTCCGGGCGGTGAGATTGAAATCTGCAACAGTCGTGGGGAGTTGGTGGCTTTCGGCAGCTCCGAGTTCAGGTTTGTGCCATCCATCGTCGACAGCGCCGGGTGTGACCACACGAACATCCCCAGGGGCATCTTCTCCGCCGATTTTCGCGACTATCGTAACATCATGTTCGATCGGATAGTCGCCGACTCGGTCTTCTCCCTGCAGTTGACTCAGGAGCTCGTCGACTAGACTACATCAGTTGTCCCATCCGGAATGCCGGCAAATACAACCAGTATGTCATGTAGATAGCACCCGCGGCATAGAGCGGCAGTAGCCACCGTCGCCTGTTTTCTTCTATGCAGAGGGCCACCATCACAGCTAGAGGGAAGGCTACAACAATGTGGCGATAGTAGCAGTCGCAGGTGCCCATGGTCGGTGTGAACAGCAGAAAGGCAAACATCAGCAGCAGCCAGGTTGCCGGCATTGCTCGTCTGTAGAACAGGACTACTACGCCAGTCACAAAAAGCAGCATCATCGGGACCGGGCTGTAGGTCGGGTGAGTTGTCAGGGTCTCGAAGATTGTCCACAACGGGAAGGCCGCCTCGTGGGCGTAGTAACTTTGCGACTGGAAGTTCAGGTACAGGAAGAAATCACCAAATCGGTACCAGTAGTAGCTGCAGTACATGAACAGGGTCACTCCGATACTCGCGAGCGATCCTCCTAGCAGATAACGATCCTTTTCGGCTATCCGTGACCAGCGTGAGATCAGCACCCACAGCACCGGCAGCCCAATCACGATGCCCGAGGGGTAGGTTACGGCCATCAGGCCGGTCCACAGCGGCAGCAGGCGATAGTCCTTTCGGTCGAACGAGCGTAGCGCCAGCACACTGAGCAGAAGGAGTACCGAATAGGGGAAGACCGTGGCAAAATAGAACGACGATGGAAACAAAACCAGGGCCACCAGCGTGCCGAGTGCCACGCGATCATTCCATCGCCTCGCCACAAGTTCGTAAAGAACCATGAACGCGGCTAGAAAGGCTAGCCAGCTTATGGCGATCATCGCCCAGTTGACCGGGATGCCGATCGCCCCCAGGATTCCGCCCAGCAGCGGATAGAACGGAAACCATCCTACGTTGCCACAGATGTAGGCGGGATTATAGTCGCACGGGAACTTCTCATAACCGGAATCGGCGATACTGAGGTAGTGCTGGCCATCCCATTGGGTCAGCGTCCGAGCCAGGGTCGAATGCTTGCCCTCGCCAAGCCCCAGTACCGATACCCACACGATGAGAGACAACACTCCCACGACCAGAGGAATCCACAATCTTTTGCTGCTTGAGTGGCTCGTATTCATTACCTTGTCCCGTCGTATCAAGAACGAATGTAAGTATGGCAAAATCAAACAGTAAAAGACTTCCGCGCGAGTTCCTGGTCGTTCTGGCCGGACTGGCACTCTTTTATGCCCTGCCCTTCCTGCTGAATCTGAACCTTTGGGGTGGTCGCGACTGGGACCTCTTCACGACTATCGCCGCAATCCCAGTCGGTTCGATTGTAGATTATGGTCAGTTCCCGTTCTGGAATCCTTACATGGGCGGCGGAAACATCCTGTTTCATCACCCTGAAGTGGCGGTTCTTTCTCCCTTCGTCTTGCTCTACTGGATCTGTGGCGCGGTGGTGGGTCTCAAGCTGCAGGTGCTCATATGCTACTTCCTGGGACTAACCGGGTCGTTCTATCTGGGCCGGACGCTCGGAATCTCTCGCTGGGGTAGTCTGTTGCTGTCTGTTGCCTATTTCGGTTCGGTGCATTTTGCGCTTCACTTCGCTGAGGGGCACATGCCGTTCACCCATTTCTGCTTCCTGCCCTGGTTTCTGGCCGGATTGAAGTTGGCCGAAGAATCAGTCGGTTACCTTGCACTGTCGGCGGGAGCACTGGCGCTAATGGTGCTGGGCAATGGCGGAGCCATCCCGCTCTTGTACACTCTGACCTTTTCAGGCCTTTGGGTTCTTCTGGAGTCAGCTCGGAGAGTCAACCTGCGTCCATTGCTCAATCTAGCCCTGGCCACCGGGCTCGGCCTTCTCGTTGCGGCGGTGAAGTTCGTACCGATGGTCGTCTATCTGACGCAGAATCAATGGGCTGGTGCCCCGGAAGAGACTATCCCGCTGACGGCTCTCAGTTCGGTGTTCTTCGGGCTGGATCATTCGCTCATGGCCAGCAACTTTGAGGGTCAGTTTTGGGGATGGCACGAGTATGGAGCCTATGTCTCTCCTTTGCTGATTCTGCTAGTGATGATCATTCTAGTTCGTCAGTTCAAGAGCCGCTGGCCGTGGATGGTGCTGGCGGTGTTCTTCCTGCTGTTGGGTATGGGCAATTTCAGCTCGTGGTCACCCTGGGCCCTGCTTTCACAGTTTCCCGGATTTGAGTCGGCGAGATGTACCGGACGTTCTTTCCAGTTCGTCATTCTCGGAATCGCAGTTCTGGCAGCCTTTGGTTATGACTCGGCGCGGGCCTGGATTCAGCAACACTTGCTGGGACAGGCCGGTCGGTACCGGCTGGCCATCAATGTCCTTCACGGCGTACTGGCAGTAATCTGCGCTACGAATCTTATTCTGGCCTGGCCGATAATGAGCAGTGCTCATCGGCAGCAGCCGGTTGAGATCGAGCCGGCCGAGAAGTTCGTCCAGGTTGTTGACAAGAATCCCCTGATCTACGCCTACTACCTGGCGGGCAAGGGATCCCTTATCACGCCCTGGCTTTCGGCTTATCATCCTTCGCGTGGTTTGGTCGATCCGACCGAAACCGTACACGAATACTATGTCACATCCGGAACAGCCGTTCTGGACTCGATGCACTTCACACCCAACCGCCTCGACTATTTCTTCCGGGCTCAGAGTACCGGTGAGATGGTAGTTAGCGTGGGATTCGACCCTGGCTGGAGCCTCTCAGGTTCTGCCATGTTGCGGCAACAACAGAGCCTTCTGGCTTTCCCATTTAGCCAGGGACGCAAGCATGTGACACTAAGTTATCGAACTCCCTATTTCGACCTGGGACTGATCCTCTCTCTTGTCGGTCTGGGGCTTCTTCTAGCTCTCCTGTACTTCCGCCAAGTTATTGGCAAATTTGCACTTGGGCGGGATCAATAGCGGTTGACATTCGGCTCTATATTAGCTATCCTTGGCCACTAAATGGGTTCTTATATCACAGCGAACGGGTCGTTTCCGGTCGGGTACCGGATTGTGGCCAAAATCTTATGCCTGCTGGTTTTAGTACCGATGGTTGCGCAGGCTCAGACTGCTCCCAGTATGGACAGCCTCGGTCTGGAATGGACCGAGTCATATCGCTACTACGATCAACCGGTTGACCCCGCTATCTACATGATCCGCCCCGGTGAAGAGCTAACGATGACTTTTGTCCGCGCCAAGCTTGGCTCAATATCCCTGGCGGTGGGGCCGGAGGGGGAAGTGGTCCACAGCACTTTGGGCAAATTCAACTTCTCCGGATACAACCTAGAACAGGCCCGAGCGGAACTGATAGAAGTCGCCAGTGACCTGTTCAATGCGGATGAGATAACAATTAGTGTATCCGATCCGCGTCGGGTGGCCATTGTCGTCAGCGGCGCAGTGGTGAATCCTGGCACGTACTATGGAATCACATCCCAACGGGTATCCGAAGTAATCGAGATGGCCGGAGGGGTCCTTCATACCGGGTCGACTCGGAAAATCCGGTTTTCCAACGGCAGCGAGGTGTTGCTGGCAGATTTGGATGCCGCCCACTACCTGGGCGAAATCGAGTCCGATCCTTGTCTCTACGCCGGCAACAGCATCCATGTGCCTGACAAGTCAGCCGACCGCGTGCAGGTGGCGGGTGAAGTCAATCGACCGCGGGAAATCGAGCTGTTGGAAGAAGACAACCTGGAGAGGATTCTGCGCCTGGCCGGCGGGCTGCGGAGCGATGCCGATCGCGATGTCGTCAGCATAACCAGCGGCGACTCCGAGACGACGCTGGGAGAGCGCCAGCTCAAGCCGGGTGATGTGATCATAGTTGGAAGTCAGCGGTCGAACGGACAACACCTCCGGATATCGGGAGCGGTCGGTTCGCCGGGACAGTACCAGTTCTCGGAAAACGCCACCACGCAACTGCTGATAGATAGAGCCGGCGGCCTGGTAGCCGAAGGCAACCCGGCCCTGACAACTGTCTTTCGCCGGGCCGGCGCCGATGAGTGGGGACGCAAGTCTCGAATTCGTTATCCCATAACCGGCACAGTCGGAGGCAGCGGTGACATTTTGACAATGGCACTCCGGCCCGATGATTCCGTGTATGTGCCTTACAAGATGGGTTTTGTAACCGTTTCGGGTGAGATTCTGAGTCCGGGAAGAGTACCCTATGCCGAGGGTCAGGACGCTTCTTACTACATTGCTGCAGCCGGTGGTTTTTTGGAGGGGGCAGATCGGGAACGAATAGGTATCTACAATCGAGTCGCACGTACCACGGCAACGCGCTCACCGGGAGTCCTCCTTCACGACGGCGATGAGATCATCGTCAGACTTCGTGAGGAGCTGCGATGAGTCAGTCATCCTCCAGTAATCTCTGGATGCTCCTGGAAGTAGTCGCCAGGAGACGTGGTTTCATTCTCACCACCGTCATAATCGTTACCTTGATCGGTCTTGGAATCTCGCTGGTTCTCCCCAAGTATTTCAAGTCGACCGCGGTCCTGCTTCCGCCCAAAGACACCAGCATCCCCGTATCCGGAATCAGCCGCCTGGCCGAGGTTGTCTCGGTGACCAAGGGCTTGAACCTTCCGGTGATGGTTACGGCAACCGATGTCTATGCCCGCATGCTAAAGAGCCGAAGGGTTCTGGTTCCTGTGATAGAAGACGAGTTGAGTTACGAGGCGCTCGATGCCAGGAACGAAGACGAAGCGGTAAAAGCCTTCATTAGCGATTACACCGTGGCCGTGACCGATGAAGGTCTTCTTGAGATATCCTACGAAAGCCGCGACCCTCAGAAAGCCGCCGAAGTAGTCGGCGCGATTGTTGAGGAGTTGGACCTGGTCAACAGGTCGATCGCCACGTCCCGGGCAAAACAGAACCGCCAGTTCATTGAGAATCGGCTGGAACAGGTAGAACAGGAGATGGACTCCTCTCGGGCTGCTCTGGAGCGTTTCCAGATGACCAACAAGGCTGTCGATTTTGACGAGCAGATCCGTCTCGCGACCGAACAGGCGATCGAGCTGAAAGTGCGCCTGGCCGAAATCGAGCTGAGCCTTGGCATGATGAAAGACAAATACGGACCAGACAATACCGAGTTGAAAGAACTCAAGCGACGTCGGGCGATCATTGTGGGGCAAATCGAATCGCTGGAGAACAGCAACTCCGATTCCTCGTTCTTCTCGCTGCCCATCGCAGCTGTCCCGGCCTTGCGGGGCCAGTATGAGGAACTCTACAGCAAGGTTCGAGTCAGCGAGGTGCTGTTCCAGACTCTTCTGAGCCAGCACGAGCAGGCCAAGATCCAGGAGAACGAGGAAGTGCCGACCATTACAGTGCTCGATCAACCCCGGCCGGCCGATCTGAAGAGTCGACCCAAGAGGGCCTATATCGTCATTGCGGCCTTTGGCTTCTCGCTAATAACCTCGTTGCTCTTAGCTGTGTTCTTTGAGTACCTGAGACGAATCGAGAGTTCGCAAGACGAAGATCATCGTCGGGCAGCCCTGTTTTTCAGTACCTTCTTCGGTTGGCTCCCCGGAGTAAAAAGACTAAAACAATCCTAGCTCATATAAGGAAACAAAGTTTCATGAAGAATCTGGCTATAGCAGGAGTTGGCGCCTGGGGAAAGAACCTGCTGCGTAACTTCTATAATCTGGGCGGCGGCGCCCTTGTGCTGGCCTGTGATGAAGACCAGGGTCGACTTGACTGGCTTAAGTCGAATTACTCGGGAGTCGACACGACTACCGAATATAGCGATATAATCAAGCGTGACGACATTGAGGCGGTGGTCCTCGCGACCCCCCCGGCCGCCCATTTCGACATGGCCATGGCCGCGATCGAAGCTGGCAAGGATGTCTTCGTTGAAAAGCCGCTGGTCTTGTCGGTATCCGACGGCGAGAAGCTGGTGGAGGCAGCCGAGAAAGCCAATCGTATCATCATGGTCGGACACATCATGGTTTACCACCCGGCCACTCTGTTCCTGAAGAAGCAGATCGAGGAAGGCACCCTCGGGAAGATCTATTATCTCTATGCCAGCCGGGTCAACTTGGGCAAGGTCCGCGACATCGAGAACGCCCTCTGGTCATTCGCTCCGCACGACATATCCATAATCCTGTACTTGCTCGAGAAAGACCCCGTAAGGGTGACTTCTACCGGTTCGGCCTACCTGCAGCCGGGTATCGAGGACGTGGTTTTCACTACACTGCATTTTGGCGATGGCACCATGGCTCATATCCATGTCTCCTGGCTGGATCCCTACAAGGACCGCAAGATGGTCGTGGTCGGATCGAAGAAGATGGCCGCTTTTGACGACTCCCAGGCTGCCGAAAAGATTCGCATCTATGACAAGGGCGTGGACACCAAGCAGGATTACAACACCTACGGTGAGTATCTGGCTATTCGCACCGGCGATATAACGATTCCCCAGATCAAATCGGTCGAGCCGCTGGCCCAGGAATGTCGCCACTTCCTGGAATGTATCGACAAGCGGGAACGGCCTCGCTCTGACGGCGTAGAAGGCCTAAGAGTTCTCAAGGTTCTAGACGCGGCGCAGAAGTCGCTCGAAGCCGGAGGAGCTCCGGTCAACATTGGCTAAGCCAACTTCCGGGAACTGAAAGGCAAAGATAATGTCAACTTCGATAATCGCTCCTTCGGCAGCCGTCGGCGAGGGTACTCGGCTCGGCGAGTTCTGCGTAGTGGGCGAGAATGTCAGAATCGGTAAGGGTTGCCTTATCGGACACCATGTGACTATCCACGATGATTCCGAGATTGGTGACAATGTGCGGATCGACGATGGCACCGTCATCGGCAAAACCCCGATGAAAGCTGCCAACTCGGCCGTGACCAAGGATCAACAGCTTCCGGCTTGCCGGATAGCCGCCGATTGCATCATCGGCACTCACGTCGTTATCTACCGCGGGTGCGAGATCGACCAGCGGGTCCTGATCGCTGACCTGTCGACGGTTCGTGAAAACGTGACGGTCGGTCGCTTCACGATTGTCGGTCGCGGTGTCGCGATTGAGAACTTCTGCAAGATTGGCAAGTATGTGAAGCTCGAGACCAACGTATATATCACGGCCTACTCGGAAGTCGAAGACCGTGTATTTGTAGCGCCGTGTGTGGCCACTTCGAACGACAACTATGTCGGCCGCACCGAAGAGCGCTTCAAGCACTTCAAGGGCGTGACGGTCAAGAAGGGCGCCCGCCTGGGTGTGAACTGCACTGTTCTCCCCGGAAAAGTGATCGGAGAGGACTGTCTCGTCGCCGCCGGCGCACTGGTTACGACCGACACCGAACCGAAGAAGATCGTGGCCGGCGTTCCCGCCAAAACTTTCCGCGATGTACCCCCCGAGCAGCTTCTGGAGAACCAGGGCTGGGAAGACAAGTAAGGAGATAGCCATGGCAGTACCGCTTTTGGATCTTAGCCGTCAATATGCCTACCTTAAGCCTGAGTTGGACGAGGCCGTGATTCGCGTCCTTACCCACGGCAAGTTCATCCTTGGCCCGGAAGTGGGCGAACTGGAAGAGAAGGTAGCTTCGCTGTGTGAAGTTCCCCACGGGGTGGGTGTCGCCTCCGGTACCGATGCTCTCCTGGTAGCCTGCCGGGCGGCAGGAGTGGAACCGGGCGACGAAGTTATTACGACCAACTACTCCTTCTTTGCTACCGCGGGAGTGATTCATCGTCTTGGCGCCAAGCCGGTATTTGTGGACATTGAGCCGGACACTTACAATATCGATCCCAACCTGATTGAAGCGGCCATCACCGACAAGACCAAAGTCATCATGCCGGTACATCTGTACGGCCAGGTGGCCGACATGGATCCGATCATGGAAATCGCCGGTAAGCATGGTATCAAGGTTGTCGAGGATGCTGCTCAAGCTATCGGCGCCGAGTACAAGGGCAAGAAGGCTGGTTCGATCGGCGACTTTGGCTGCTTCTCGTTCTTCCCGTCGAAGAATCTCGGTGGCGGCGGCGATGGCGGCATGATTGTCACTCGCACCGAAGATAACCACAATCTTTGCCGCTGGCTGCGTGTTCACGGCGCCAAACGCAAGTACTACCACGATATGGTGGGCTACAACTCGCGTCTGGCGACCATGCAAGCCGCGATTCTGACGGTCAAGCTGGGCCATCTTCACAAGTGGTCAATCCAGCGCCAGAAGAATGCCCGGACCTACGACGAAGCTTTCATGGGCATCAACGGCATCACCACACCGGTGGTCAAGGACTACAGCACTTTCCACATCTACAACCAGTACACTTTGGCCTTCGAGAACCGCGCCGACATCCAGGCCAAGCTGAGCGAAGCGAAGATCGGAAATGTAGTCTATTACCCGGTTCCGTTCCACAAGCAGCCCTGTTTCGAGTATCTTGGCTACAAGCCGGAAGATTTCCCGGTCTCCAGCCAGGCGGCCGAAAAGGTGTTGTCGATTCCGATTTATCCGGAGTTGACCGAAGCTGAGCAGGTCGAGGTGATTTCGACTATTACCGCCTGTTTTTAGAAGATCGCTAAGTCAGGCCGGAAGCATGTGATTGTTTCCGGCCTCTTTCTGTCCGGTTCGCTTTGTTGTTGAGTCGGTTTCCGACCCGTCCTAATTTGGTGATCGATGAAGACCCGTCCCAAAGTAGTTTCTGTTGTGGGGGCCCGTCCCCAGTTCATCAAGCTGGCGCCTCTGGTACCGGCCATGAAGGCGTGGTGCAATCATCGCATTCTCCACACTGGACAGCACTACGATGACGAGATGTCGGCCGTGTTCTTTCGACAGCTCCGCATCCCCAAAGCGCATGCCAACCTGGGCATCGGCGGCGGCACCCACGGGAAGATGACCGGGAAGATGCTGGAGCTGGTTGAACGGTACTTCCTGGAGACCAAACCAGATTTTGTCCTTGTATATGGTGACACCAACTCGACCCTGGCCGGAGCCCTCGCGGCGGCCAAGCTGGGTCTGCCGGTGGGACATATCGAGGCCGGCATGCGATCTTTCGTGCGAGACATGCCGGAAGAAATCAATCGACGGCTAACCGACCACATCAGTGATCTCCTGTATTGTCCCACCGACGCGTCGATCAGGAATCTGAGAAAAGAAGGCATCAAGGAGGGCGTCTTTGAATCCGGCGATCTCATGTTTGAACTTCTGCATGACCAGAGGAAACGAATCGCTGCCGATCGAAAGCTAATCAAGTCGCTGGAACTCATAGACAACGAGTATCTGCTCATGACCGCCCACCGGGCTGCGACAGTCGACACGCGCAAGCAGTTGCAGAAGCTGCTGGGAGTGATCGAATCTACGGACATGCCGGTTCTTTTCCCGGTTCACCCTCGCACGATTGCACGGATGAAGCAGTTTAAGTTGCTGAAGAAATTCAGGTCGCTTGCAAATGTCGTGGAACAAAAACCGCTCGGATACTTCGACCTCCTCTCTGCCGCATATCACGCAAAAGCCGTTTTGACCGACTCCGGTGGCTTGCAGAAAGAGGCGCTCTTTCTCGGCACACCGGTGTTGACCCTTCGTGATGAGACCGAATGGGTCGAGACCGTCGGACGGGGAAACACACTTGTAGGTCTCGATCTCAAACGCGTGTCGAGGACCCTTTCTCGATTGCCTAGAGTGCCGAAGACTAGCTTCCTCGTGAGGCGTCGTCGGCCTTCCCATATCATCGCATCCTCAATCAAAGCTCATCTGGCGAGGCGCTAGCTATGTCGAGCCGTACCAGGAGCGCCGTTTTGGGCGTAGCCGCGGTGCTGGTTCTTTCACGACTGTTGGGCTTCGTACGCGAGATGGTCATCGCCGACAAGTTTGGAACCTCGGCGCAATACGATCTCTATCTGGTGGCGGTGATTCTCCCAGCGCTGGCCTACGGCGTGATTAACTTTGCATCATACTATCTGTTTGTCCCTTACATCTCCCGACTGACGGCAAATCACGAGAACGACGACCAGGCTACCTGGCGGGCTCTGTGGCCGGGGCTCAATCTGACTCTCTTGGTAGGCGTTGGCATCACCACGGCCATTATCATCGCTGCTCCGCTGGCCATGCGCATCTGGGCGGGGGATTATCCCGCCGAGCAGTTCGGAATGATCATCTTCTACAGTCGGCTGACCGCCGCGATCGTTCTTCTGGGGACCGGCGAGGCCTTCATGCGGGCCTATCTGAACGTCAAGAAACAGTATGCCTATCCGGCCGGCGGATTCATCGTCTTCAATCTTGTCTCGATTGGCTCGATAGTCCTGCTACATGATCAGCTTTCGGTGGGAGCGATTGTCGTCGGGCTGGTCTTCGGCCTGGCCCTGCAGAATGTCTACCTGTTGGTTCGCATACTAGGATACTCGCCGTTCGCAGGATTCACCTCGCGATTGATGCCCGAAGATCGTGCAGCCTTTTTTGGCGCCGCGGGTACGGTCCTGGCGGTGGAGATAATCAACCGATCGTACTTCATGATCGATCGTTACTTCGCGCCGCAGTTCGGCGAAGGTGTGATTGCGGCGCTAAATTACTCGCAGGTGTTGGTACAACTGCCTGAGTCGATCATCGGCTTTGCGATCGGAGCGGTGGTCTTCCCGATGTTATCGAAATCCGCCTCAACCGAGGATCGCGAAGCATTTGCTAACACCTATCGCAAGGCGGTAGTGTCGTCGCTGATAATCGCGGTGCCGTTGACTCTCACGGTCGCGTTGTATAGCGACACCGTCGTATGGGCTGTCTTTGAGCGCGGTGTCTTCGATCAGGAGTCAACCCTGCTGACATCAGACGTACTCAGTCGCTTCTGTTACTCAATTGTGTTCCTGTTCGTAATAGGCATATCCGCCAGGGCCTGCTATGCGGCCGGACGGGGTTACGAAGTCCTCTGGATTGTCGCGGTTGGCTTGCTGTTCAAGTTTGGCGGGACTTACTTTGCGGAAAACGGCGCCGAGATCGCGGCGGCCACAGCTATGACCCACTTTCTGATCGCGGGCGGAATGGTGACAGCCGTTGCGAGAAAAATCGGTGCGAACCTGGGACGCCGTCTAATGGCGGATGTCCTCCGAATCGGGGCAGCGGGATTGGTTGCGCTGCTAACTACATTTGTGGTCATGCCGTTTTATGATCCAATGCACGGCAAAGGTCCCTGGGCGAACAGTGAACTCGGCCTTAAGGTTGCGGCGGGGCACTTTTCGCTAATACTGATTGCCATCTTCGTGGTGCTTGCCATCATCGGCCCAAGGGATATACTATTCGGTATGATCGGTTGGAAACGAAAAGCCAAACCGGAGAACGGAGATGCCTAAACGCCGCATCGCCATATTCGGATACTCCGATTCAGTCCACATCCAACGCTGGGCCGAGGGCTTGCAGCGGCGCGGCAACGAGGTGCGTGTCATCTCTTGCGGTGGCTCGCCAATCGAGGACATCGATACGGTCGTCTTGTCTAAGTTCACTCGGCTTTCTTATCTCACTCAGGGTGCCCGAGCCAGAAGCGCCGCGGAGGAGTTCCGACCGGACATCGTGCACGCCCACTATGCCGCTAGTTTTGGCTGGTGGGCCCGCAAGTTCGACTACTGTCCAACCATCGTCTCCGTATGGGGTTCCGATGCCGTCCAGGCGGTCGACTCGGGCTGGCGCCGCTGGATGTTACGAAAGGTGCTCACATCAGCCAATCTCGTTACCGCCACTTCCCGCTATCTGGCAGGAGTTACGCGCGGGGTTGTTCCAAGTCTGGTCGGCAAAATCGAAGTAGTCCCGTTTAGCTCGGAGTTTCCGAAACAAGCCAGACCCGAGCCGCTGGAAGATCCGATCAAGATCTGCTTCATCAAAGCGCACAGTGCAGTGTATGGCCCGGAAGTTCTGATTGAGGCAATGGCGCTTGTTCACAAGCACTTGCCCGAAGTTCGACTCTCGATAGCCGGGCAGGGACCATTAACGAGCAGGCTCACAAAAATGGTTGAGAAACTCGGTCTCGAGAACCACGTCGAGTTCCCGGGGCAGATCGATTTCCATAAACTTAGCGACTACATACAGGATCACCACATGATGGTCATGCCGTCGCTGGCTGAGTCTTTCGGGGTTGCTGTACTCGATGCCTCGGCATGCGCGCGTCCGGTGATCGCCTCCGATGTCGGTGGGGTGAAAGAAGTCCTTCGAGATGGCCGAACAGGATTGCTGGTGCCTCCCGGTGATGTTGAGTATCTTGCAGCAGCGATTCTAAGGCTCGCGTCCGAACCAGAGCTGCGTCGCGGCCTGGGCGAAGAGGGGAGAAGGTTCGTCCTGGATCGTTATTCCTGGGACAGCTGTCTCGACAAGATGACGGCACTGTACGAAAGGTTGATTGATGGCCACAAGAAAGCCTAAGATCAAGATCCCGCTCTTCGACCTGAAACTCTCCGCGGCGGCTAAGCGTGAGGTAGCCGATACGCTCAACTCCGGGTGGCTGACAACCGGTCCCAAGACCGCCGCACTTGAGAAGTCGGTCGCTGCGTATCTGAAGGCCAAGTACGCGGTCGCGGTCAACTCCGGTACGGCCGGACTTCAGTTGCTGTTGACCGCAATCGGAGCGGGGCCGGGTCGTGAGATAGTGACTTCGCCCTTTACATTCGTGGCTACCGCCGAAGCGATCCTGGCAACCGGTGCCACGGCCGTCATGGCCGACATAGATCCAGACACCCTTAATATCGACCCGGCTGCGGTGGACCGCCAAATCGGAGCCAACACTTTGGCCGTAATGCCGGTGGATATCGCGGGTCTGACCGCCGAATATGAGTCGTTGCGGAAGATTTGCGACCGTCACAATCTGCCCTTGATTGCCGACTCAGCCCATTCTATAAATGCCCTTTATCGTGGCAAGAGCGTAGCCAAATGGGCAGACGCCGCCGTCTTGTCGTTCTATTCGACCAAGAACCTCACTTGCGGAGAAGGCGGTATGGTTGTCTCACAGCATAAGATGGTGATCGATCAGGTGCGTTCGCTGGCCAACCATGGGCTCACGAGCAACGCTTTCGGTCGGAAACAGAAGGGGGGATGGAAGTACGATGCCCTCCGTCCTGGGTTCAAGGCCAACTTGTCCGATGTTCACGCCGCAATTGGCCTGGGACAGATGACCCAACTTGAGAAGCACTTTCGTTCTCGTCAGAAAATTGCAGCTCGATATCTCAAAGGGCTCGCTGATCTGACGGATTACCTTGACCTTCCGGTAGAGCCGAAGAATAGCCGCCACGGCTGGCACCTGTACATAATCCGTCTGGTGTTGGATCGACTTAAGTGTGATCGGGACAAGTTCATTCGCCTAATGGCCCGTCGTGGTGTCGAGTGCGGCGTTCACTACCAACCGCTCTTCTCGCTGGGTTACTACCGGAGACACCTGGGAATGAATCCCGCTTCCTTGCCCCATACGGAGTATGCCGGTCGAAGAGTCGTAAGCTTGCCATTCTACCCCGAACTAAGGAACGCCGAGGTCGACTTCGTCTGCGAAGCTGTTCGTGAGATTGTTCTTCGTGAGCTAAAAAAGCGCTAGTAACGTTCGGGGGCTAGCAGGTCGATCTTGCTGCTGGCGTTGATATCAAGCTCCTCTGTGTCCTCGGTCGAGTCCTTCGGCTCGTCCGGCGGCTTGGTCGCAACAATCAGGGTGCGGATGTATTCGAAGGCTTCCTCGCGAGTGGAGAATAGATTTTTCTCAAAGTCCGGAGATGACTCGCTCGCCAGCATTACCGTTACCCGAGTTATCTGATAGCCGTAGCGTGCGAAGCCGTTGGGTTCGAGGTATCCCTTAGCCATCTTCTGAGCTCTCGCTCCATAGGCCTGAGCCAGGTTGGTATCTATGACCAAGCCTGACAGGTCTACAACAACGTAGAAGCGGTCTCGGTCCAGTTCGTCAAGCTTGGATTCGACAGTGACGAACAAGTCCTCAAGCCTCTCCTCATTGGAGATGTGAATCTCGCGAGTGGTCGAAACGTGAAGTATACCTTCGCCTTCAAAGTAGTCGAGTCTTAGCCTTTGAGCACAATACGTCATTTTGAGAGCATCCCCGTTTTGCTACCTACTCAATCCCATAGGTTATCCTACTTATCGACCGAACTCCAATACGGATGAGCCCTATGAAGAGGGCAACTCACTCGTTGTTGGGTTTCTGAACAGCTGGTCATCGGAATTGCTCAGGGCAATCGCGATGCGCCTTGACGCGTGGATTACACTGAGGCAGGTCTACTAGTCGCATTCGGGTGCCAGAAGGTCAATCTTACCGGCACTTCTTGCCTTTATCAATGACCTGATGTACCGAAACGCTTCCTCCCGTGTTCCGAACATGCCGGTGCCCAGGCCGGGGTCGGATTCGTCGGCAATCATGATCGTGACACGAGTTATCTGGTAGCCGTATCTGGCAAGTCCTTCCGGGTACAAGAAATGTTCCGAAAGAATGGCAATCTTCTGGCCGTAGACTTCGGCCAGGTTTGGCTCAATCGAGAACTTGGAGAGATCTACGATCATGTACACCTTCTCCGGGCCAAAGCTCTCAAGTCTCTCCTGGACGCATCCGCACAGGTCGTTTAGCTTCTCTTCGGTGTTGATTCTGAGGACCTCGGTCGCCGAGAGATGGACAATACGTTCTTCCTCAGCGAACTCGACTAAGATCTTTCCGGAGCACTCGGACATTTGCTTTTTCCCCGATTTTTTTGCACAGCCCAGCGGTCTATTGCATCATGTCGACAGAAAGTGAGTCCTTCTAAACCTTCTTGGGTCGGATAATCCTAGCTCTGCTTCTCCAACTCTTGTCTATGGAGAGAATGTTTAGTATTAATGAACTATGCCCGCAAACCTGCCACCACAATACTACGAGCTTGAGCGCGAGTATCGAGCCGAACGCGATCCCCGCGAAAAGCTTCGTATGGCCGAGGAGTTGCTGCGGATAATGCCCAAGCACAAGGGCACCGATAAACTTCAGGCCGATATGAAGACCAAGATCGCCAAGCATCGCAAGGAGATTGCCGGAGGCGGAGCCAAAGCCAAAGGTGGCGCCAAAACCGGGACGGCTCACGATCATATTGAGAAAGAAGGAGCCGGGCAAGCGATTCTGATCGGACCTCCCAACTGCGGCAAATCCTCGCTGGTGGATACTCTGACGGCAGCCAAACCACTCGTGGCCGACTATCCTTTCTCTACGCGCGAACCGCTGACCGGCATGATGCCGTTCGAGCATATCCAGATTCAACTGATCGATACTCCACCGATCTCCCCCGATAGTTTCGAGAACTATCTTACCGGATTAGTTCGCAACGCCGATTTGGTAGTCCTGGTCTGCGATCTCGATTCAGAGACGATGCAGGCCGATCTCGAGTTTGTCCGCGAGAAACTGGAGGAGAAGCGGATTATCCTCACCTCCGATCGGGATGTCGAGTTGGAAGATCCCCGGCTTTGTCCTCGCCACACCATAATCTGTGCCCACAAGATCTACGACGACGAATCCGGCGAGCGCATGGCAGTCCTGGAGAAGATGTTCGAGGGCTTCACTTTCGTGAAAACCTCGATTCTCGACGATGACCTCATGGACGGTTTCAAGCGATGCCTCTTCGACGCTCTCAAGATAATCCGCGTCTATACCAAGCCGATTGGCAAAGAGGCCGACTTCACCGACCCCGTGATTGTCCCTATCGGCAGCACTGTTGAAGAGGCCGCCACGGCTTTACACCGCGACTTCGCCCTGAAACTCAAGTTTGCCAAGATCTGGGGGAGCGGCAAGCACCAGGGTCAACGGGTCCAACGTGACTTCGTCCTGGCCGACGAAGACATCCTGGAATTCCACGTCTAGTCTACTCGTATTGATCCGGGGGGAGGTCGGAGCGGTCCATTTCGTGGCACCAGGAGACTTCCTCGCAGAAGGGGCACCGCAGCCGTTTCTTGCCACTGTAATGTGGGCTGGAGATATTGACGGCGGTTGAAATCGCGAAGCCGCGCTTGCAAAGATCACACTGATAGGCGGTGTGGCGTGAATGATATCGAACCAGGAACCACAACCCGGTGTATACAGCCAGCAGAAGTACTGACGCCCAGGCCAATGTGACAGACCAGCCATTGCTAGAGATCTGATAGCCGATCAGGGCGAAAGGCACCAGAACGATCGCCAGAAAGAGGAGTCGAGCGTTTAACATCTTTCCCTGCACTTTAGATTGCTGATTCCTAATCGTAATACCCGCAGCATGGCGCTGTATTCGATTTGACCGAGCAGACAGCCGAAAGTTGCAGCTTCTCTCCTTGCCGAGCCGCAATTAACCTTGACTGAGAGGTATGTAGACCCAAAATTACGATCATGGAACGCCCCCCGCATTATGACTACCGAGATGTTCTTTGGGCCCCGGCCAAAGCGCTGACGGCTAAGCGAATTCTTACCATGACCGTGTTCATCGGAGTCGCGTTTGTCCTGTTCGATGCTTTTGTCTACCTGGCGCTCGCCTTCGAGGGCGAGAATCTCAAGTTCGTTTGGGGCGCCTACAACATCTTTCCGTTTGTCAATTTCCATCTTGAGAGCCTGGCAGCTTCGGCGGTTTATGCCATCGGTGCGCTGGCAGCCTTGCTAGCCCTGATGCTCGGATTCCTGGCGGTAGCCGAGATGGACATGGAGCAGATTCGTGGCAACCGTTTCCTTACTTTCCAGGAAGCCACCCAGTTTGCACTCTCCCGTTTGGGGCAGATGCTCGTGTCAGAAATCACTATCGTGGCTTTCCTGGTGTTTGTCGCGGTCGTGTTTGCCCTCATGGGGCTAATCAGCCGCATCCCCTTTGTGGGCGAGTGGCTCTATGCCCTGTTCTTTGCCGTGCCTGGTTTCATCGTCGCCATCCTCTCCGTCTTCACCATTGCCGTGCTGTCGGTGTCGGTGCTCCTGTTGCCGGCCGTGGCCGCAGCGGAACGCAAGGGCGAGGCTTTCGGCGCCATTTTGGAGACCTTCTCGACGGTCATACGCCAGCCCTGGCGGTGGTTGGGATACACGGCCTACTCGCTGGTGGCCGCCAAAGTCTGCGGCTTCATCTATGCCTATTTCTGCTATCGCGCGGTGCAGTTCAGTGTATTCTTTGGCAAGTTTGGCGGCGGCGACCGGGTCGAGGGCTTAGTTCGTTCCGGACTGTCGCATCTTCCGGCCAACTCGCAACTGGTGCGGGATATGTTCAATATCTTCCCGGGAATCGATTTCGGATTCACTATCGCTCCCTGGTTGTATGGGGGGAGTGCCGAGCCGGTCGGTTATGTTATGTCGTTTATGATCCTGCTGATATTCATGTCGATCTTTGGCTACATCGGTTCGGTGCTGGCCACGGCGCAATCGCGCGCCTATATGGTCATTCGTTTTGTCAAGGATGACTACCGTATCCACGATGAATCCCCCTTGTTCTTCAACGAGGAGCCGGTCAACCCGGTGATCACGGAGGAGGACAAGGACTCGGCTGGCTAGGACCCCATGCGCATAATCCGCTCAATCAAGCAGATGCAAAAAGCCTCCCGCGAACTGGCCGCGAAGGGCAAAAGGATCGGTCTCGTCCCGACTATGGGATTCCTACATGAGGGCCACCTATCGCTGATCAAACGAGCCCTGAAGCAATGCGATATCGTCATTACGACCATCTTCGTCAATCCGGCTCAGTTTGCACCCAACGAGGATCTAGCTATGTACCCCCGCGACGAAAGGGGAGATATCGCCAAAATAGAAGCCGCTGGGGGAGAGATAGTGTTTATCCCCAAGGCGAATGAGATCTATCCCGATGATTTCCAGACTTATGTCGAAGTGGAAGAGCTGACCCAGGAACTCGAAGGCAAAAAACGTCCCACTCACTTTCGCGGTGTCACGACAATCGTGGCTAAACTGTTCAACATCACCCGCCCCGATGTGGCCGTGTTCGGCATGAAAGACTTCCAGCAGGCGGCAGTACTCAAGCAGATGACCGCCGATCTTGGTTACCCGATCAAGTTCGTGATTGCCCCGACCGTGCGTGAGAAATCCGGCCTGGCCATGTCTTCGCGAAACAAGTACTTCACAGACGAGCAGAAAACAGAGGCGCTTGGTCTGTACTACTCGCTCAAATCGGCCAAAGCGATGATCAAGAGCGGTGTGAGGGACGCCAGGAAGGTTGAGCGCGAAATGCGAGCCGTGATCAAATCGCATTGCCGAACCGCCAAAATCGACTACATTGCTTTCACCGATATCAACACTTTGCTGCCCCACAGCCGGGTTTCGAAAAGCACCGTCTGCTCATTGGCCGTACATATCCACGGTGTCCGCCTGATCGACAACATGAAACTCGCCTAGCCGTCCTTCCGCATCTCCGATAATCCGTATTTTGCTGTTGACGGAACCGTTCAGGAGATTACATTAGCCGCCGACTGCAAAAGTAAAAGGGATAATGCGAAAACGCGAAAAGCGAAATGGCTGAAAGAACTAACATTACAATCGAGTCTCCCGGCGTCAGTTGCGCTGTTGTAAAGAAGGACTACGACGGTTGGAGATTCTTGTTGCTCCAGAGAGCCGAAACAGAGTCCTACGGCGGTAGCTGGGGATTCGTCACCGGCTCCAAACAAGGCACTGAAACTGTCGCTCAGGTGGTCGCCCGCGAGGTGCTGGAAGAGACCGGCATGAAGCCGGAGTCGATCTGGGCTACCGAGCACACGATCCAATTCTATGAGCCAGAAGTAGATAAGATCTGGGTACTGCCAACCGTAGTGGCTGTCGTGCCGACCGATTTGGACGTGAAGCTCAATTACGAGAATTGCGATTTCCGCTGGACGGCGCCTTCCAAAGCCAAACACATGGTTTCCTGGAAGAACCTGATGCACTCGATTGACATGATTGTCGACGAGTTGGAGATATTTCCGGCCAAGAACTGGGTCGAAATCCATCCCTAGGCGGGAACCGCGTTACA
>Ga0180430_10000528_pt1 | contig 41373 bp, 32 predicted proteins | sample SS_ome_9_FD_132999 | JGI IMG/M metagenome (GOLD analysis project Ga0180430, IMG submission 132999) | Hypersaline lake sediment archaeal communities from the Salton Sea, California, USA - SS_1_S_2 metaG | ecosystem: Environmental > Aquatic > Non-marine Saline and Alkaline > Hypersaline >...
CCCCGTCGATCGGCTAGGGTCAATCGGAATGAGCCCGGGAAAGAGAGCACGGACGATCAGGATCTACTGCGCCCACTGCGGCTGCCTCCTCTGGAAGTACCAGAAGGGCGGACCGGGGCGACTTGTCAAGTGCTTCCGAGACAAGATCGTCAAGGACTACACCTGTGCCAATCTGCGCTGCCCCGACTGCGGACAGGCATTCGCCCGCGAGACGATGGTCTACGGACGGCCGGCGAACAAGATCATCCAGGGGAAGGTCGTCGTGAAGGGCTGAGAAGGAAGAGCAACGCTCGATCCTTGCCGCCCCGCGCCCCGATGCGATCGCGCCGCCCTGGCGTTGCCGCCATCGCTTCCACCCTGGACAGACCCGGCGATCACGTCGCCGTGCCCCCACTCGGCCATGCCGATGCTCTTGAACCCCGCCTCGCGCTGGATTGTGCAACCTCTCGATGCTTCAACTAAACTTCCCGTTCCCTGGAGGGGGTATGCGCATGTTCATTCGCCGCGGGGCTGTCCTCGGTTGCCTGTTGGGGGTCGTCGTTCTTGCGGGATGCTCGCTTCTCCCATGGAGCGGGACGTCCGTTCTCCCGGAGCCGGAGAACCTCCTGACGAACTCGGACGCGAGCGACGGGGAGACCGGATGGACGATCATCTCCCATGAAGCGTTCGTCGAGCCGGTGAATGGCGATCCGGCGTTCGCCGTCACGCACTTCGAGACGATTCGCCAATCGGTCGACGTGACGGACGCCCCCGGCCACTACCTCGTGATCCTGGCGTCCTCAGCCTCCGAAACGACGGATCCGAACCTCGGGCTGGGGCAGGTGATCGCCGCCTGCTACGACGACGAGGACCCTGGCGCCGCCCAGCGTCACCTCCGCGTGCTGTTCGAGCCCGATGCGCCTCATGAGTGGGACGCCCAGGGCGACTACTGCCTCCTCCCCGTGGGGACGGACCGGATCGAGGTAACCCTGACGAGGACGATCCTGATCGGCACGCCGGAGCCCCCCGACGAGTCACTTCCGCCGGTCAAGCCCGCTCCCTGGGGTGTCCCGCCGACCTACAACGGCGAAGCCACGTGGTTTGACGACATCGAGCTGTGGATCGTGCAGAACGAGTCGGATGCCGCTGCCTTGATCGATGACCACAAGGCCAGACACGTGGCGGGGGATGGGCTCTAGCGCCGGACGAAGGCCGTTCTCCGCCCCCAAGTCTGCCCTGCTGCCCGAGCCCGGGAGCGGCCTCGCCCCAAGAGGTGATGCACACGGGAGGCACTCCGGGGTAGCAGCGGTGTGACGATGCGGCAATGCCAGAGCATACGCTTCGAGGCAACCACCGCCCCACAAGGAGCCCCGTGTCCGAACGAGCGATCCGAAACGTCGTCCAGATCGCCTACGTCTAAGGCATCCACGTCGAGTGCCCTTCGCCCCAGACCGTCTCGCGAGACGATGCCGAGACAGCGTGGACACGGCACCCAGGATCCTGGGTAAGTGCGCGGAGCTGGAGGCATTCGGCGCGTGTCGTCCGCCAGTCCGCGTACGATCTCTCGCGGCTTCCTGGAGGCTGAATGAGGGCAAAGAGATGGGCGAGTAGGTTCTTCACGATCTGGATCGGCCAGCAGCTCTCCTGGATCGGCAGCCGAGCCGGCGGATTCGCGCTGGTCTGGTGGCTGACGCAGGAGACCGGATCCGCCCAGGTGCTCGCGACGGCCACGCTAGGGCTGATCGTTCCCATGGTCGTTCTCGGCCCCATCGCCGGGACCTACGTCGATCGATGGAATCGTCGGCTGACGATCCTCGTCTCCGACGCCTCGATCGCGTGCGTCTCTCTCCTCCTCGCCTACCTGTTCTGGTCTGGGCGAATGGAGATCTGGCACGTCTACCTCGTGATTGTCGCGCGATCGATCGGCGGTGCGTTCCACGGACCGGCGATCGGCGCGTCGACGACGATGCTCGTGCCCGAGCGCTACCTCGCGCGCGTCGCCGGGCTGAACCAGAGCATGATCGGGGCAATCCAGGTGTTCGGGCCTGTCGCCGGCGCCACGCTGATCAGCATCATGCCACTCCACGGTGTAATGCTCGTGGACGTGGGGACCGCCGCGTTCGCGATCCTCCCTCTCCTCTTCCTCCGAATCCCTCAGCCCAGACCGGAGACGATGGAGAAGGGGGAGCCGCTCCTCACGTCGCTCCGGATTGCACTCGGCTTCGTCTGGCAGAAGCGCGGCATCTTCTACATCGCGGCGCTCGCTGGATTCATGAACTTCGTCATCAACCCGGTCTTCGTCCTGCTCCCGCTCCTCGTCACAGAGCACTTCGAGGCCGGAGCGCTCGAACTCGGGTGACTGCAATCGGCCTCCGGCGCTGGCCTCATCGCAGGGGGCCTCGTCCTTTCGATGTGGGGCGGGTTCAAGAAGAAGGTCGTGACGATGTACGTCGGAGGGGGACTCCAGGGTCTCGCACTCGTCGTCCTCGGAGTCGTTCCGTCGAATCTCTTCCTCGTTGCGGTCGCCGCCATGGGCGCCAATGGATTCCTCAACGCTTGGTACAACGGAGCGACCGCGCCGGTGGTGCAGACCCTCGTCCCTGCGGACATGCAGGGGCGCGTGTTCACGCTTCTCACGAGCATCTGCCAAGGTGTCTATCCGATCAGCCTGATTGTGCTCGACCCGGTCGTCCGCCTCATCGGCTTGCGCACCTGGTACGTCGGAGGCGGCCTGCTGGTCTTCCTCGTCTGCGCAGCGGCTCTCTTCGTCCCGTCGATCGCCCACCTCGAGGAGCGCGCTGCCGGCGCGGAACACGCACCGCAGGACCTCTGAAACCGACCTGACCCACCCACACGAACACGCAGATCCCGGTCCCGCCCACCGTTTCGGCGCCCAGAGGGTGGCGAGCGCGACTTCAGCCTCCTCGTGCGTCTTGGCCGATGCGGTAGGTCATGCCGGATTCTCTCGCTCAAACGAGACCATCGCGCCTCGGGGCCGACAGGGGGTCTCCTCTAGCGTCACACCGAACGACCATCTCTCCCTCACGAAGCGACCATCCTTTCCTTGAACCCTCTGCGACGAGGTGAGACGCATAAGCGAGATGAGAGAAGCGATGCGCGACGTCAAACGGGCGATGAGCGAGCTGTCGAAGCAGGTCGCCGACGAGATGGGAGAGTTCACGCAGTTCATGGGGACGGTTCTTCGGCCCGGGAAGCTCGATCTGAAGACGAAGGAGCTGATCGCCGTCGGGATGGGACTCACGGCGCGCTGCAAGTACTGCATCGGCATCCACACGCAGAAGGCGCTCGCCGCCGGCGCTACCCCGGAGGAACTGTGGGAGGTGGCGACCGTCGCCGTCATGATGGGCGGCGGACCGGCGATGACCTACGTCGCCGAGCTCCAGAAGTCACTCGACGAGTTCGCCCCCGAGTAGCCCGAACATCTCACGTTCTCCCTGTCGCTGGTGAAAGCCGATCAAGACCGAAGATCGACGGTCGCAACAACCTGACCAGTCTCTGCCATTGGCCGCGGCAGCGTTGTGAGCGCCGGGCAGGATCGTTCGAGCTGCCCCCGGGGGGGCCGGCCTGCACTCCGAGCAGCTTCCGCGACTCGCTACGATCTATCGAGTCGCCAGATCCTCCGACAGGAGACCGTAGACGATCACGTCCGACGGCCCCGCCGGGAGGATCAGCTCGCAGCGGAGCACCCCTTCTCGGACGGCGCCGAGCTTCTCCGCCACGCGCTGACTCCCGCGGTTCTCTGTGGGAACCATGACGCTAATCCGGATCAGACCGAGGCCCTCGAACCCGGCACGGCAGACGAGCGACGCGGCGCGCGTGGCGATCCCCTCCCCCGTTCGCGAACTGCGAACCCAGTAGCCGAGCATCGCGTGCCTGTGCTCCGCTGAGTAGGCGCTGAGCCCGCACGCTCCGAGGAGCTGCCCGGTCCTCGCGTCTTCCACGGCGTAGTAGAAGGCCGTCTTCTCCCTTCGCGCCTCGATCCACCAGCCGACGTACGCCGCCGCCTCGTCCGCCGTGTACCCGTGATGGCACCACGTCTCGTACGGAGCCACTTCGTCGACGGACTCGCAGACCGCTGCGTGGAGCGGCTCGACGTCCTCCAGACCGAACGAACGCACGACCACACTCTCAGCTTCAAGTCGTTCTCTCATCCTCGAACCTCCAGATCGGCACAAGAAACGAACCCATGGAAGCCGTCCCCGACGAGGCCGGGGAGGCGCAAGACATGACAGGAAGGGTGAACCCGTTCGATCAGATCACGTGACCGGATTGTACGGCTCCGGCTCGCCTCGATCATCCTGCGCTCGCCGCTGGAGACGGGTGGAAACGCGTTCGCGACGTCGGTGAGACGGGCCGATCCAATGGTCGGGACGATGAAACGGGTCTGGATAGCGAGCTTGATTGGAGTGGCCTGTGCAGTCGCCACCCTCATCGCATCGCACGGAACGGACGGCGCTGCGACCGTGATCGTCCCACACGGAAAGGCGATCACGGTCGACGTCGTGATGGAACCGGACGAGTGGTCCGACGCCGAGAGAGTCCCGATCAAAGACGGCGCTTGGCTCCATCTGAAGCGGGCGGACGGGTTCCTGTTCCTCGGGGTGACGACCCCCCAGCCGATGGTGGGAAACGTCCTCATCCAGACCGGAAGAGAGGTTCTCGTCCTTCATTCGTCCGCCGCGCTCGGGACGGCGATCTACGCGAAGGAGGACGGCTTCTGGCGACGAACGCGCGACTTCCGGTGGCGCTGCCGGGGGCGCACGCTGACGGAACACGTTCGTGAGGAACGGGAGTCGTTCCTCCGCGAAGAGGGGTGGCTCGCCTCGATCACCTACCAGGGAGAAGACAACCACCTCGAGGTGCAGATCGTGATCCCCCCGGGCGATCACCGGCTGGCGCTCGTCCTCCTTGCCGCGGCCAGGCCGAGTGAGCTTCTCGCGTGGCCGGACGACGTCATCCAGGACCTCTTCCCCGGACCGATCCCGTCCGAGGCGCACTTCGATCCGCAAGCGTGGCCGATCCTCACCCTGTCGAACGAGGAACCGGTGGAGTGACACGCAGATGCGTCAGACGTCCACGTTGCGGCTCCTCCGCAGATGAACCACCCACCCCATTGCAGACCACCTACCGGCGACACCCGTGCTGAAGGAGATCCGATGAAGTCACGCGATGCATCGTTTCCCGACCCCACCGCCGACCTTCGCCGTCGTTTCGTCGATCAGGTCGCCGCGACCGTCCGCGAGCGCTACGTGCTCGAAGACAAGGCGAACGAGATGGCCGATCACCTGCTCGCACAGGAGCGAGCGGGCGCGTTCGATGCGGTCGAGTCGATCCCCAAGCTGGCGTCCGCGGTGACCTCGACGCTGCACAGCGTGCACGAGGATCTCCACCTGTTCATCGACGCGTGGATGCCCGCCGACGGCGGAGACGATGAATCCGCGAGCAATCTTCACGAGGACATGCTCGTCCACAAGCATCGGGTGAACTTCGACTTCCGGAAGATCGAGATCCTGATCGGGAACATCGGCTACCTCGATCTGCGATCGTTCTGTCCCGTGAGCCTGTGCGGACCGACCGCCGCCGCGGCGATGCAGTTCCTCGCACACGCCGACGCGCTCATCTTCGACCTTCGGGACAACGGCGGGGGCGCCGATCTGGTGCAGTTCCTGCAGAGCTACCTGTTCGCCGAGCCGACGCACATGATCACGCAACGCCACCGATCGGGACGCGTCCGACAGACGTGGACACACCCGTACGTCCCCGGGACGAAGCTCGTCGACGTTCCCGTCTACATCCTGATCAGCCGCAGCACGTTCTCCGCCGGCGAGGACTTCGCGTTCACCCTCCAGAAGCAGGGCCGCGCGGTCGTCGTCGGCGAGCAGACGCGCGGCGGCGCCCACCCGGTGGAGTTCCATCGCTTCCCAGACCTGTGTCTCGAGATCATGATTCCGGAGGAGTCGTCGGAGGACCCCGTCACGGGGATCAACTGGGAGGAGACCGGCGTGATCCCCGACCTCGCCGTCGACACCGACGGAGCGCTCGAGATCGCTCATGCCGAGGCGTTGCGAACGCTCCTCGAACGACCCGAGAGCGACGAGTCCCTCGTGCGGTTCCGCAAGTGGGCCCTGGAGAGCGTCGATGCACGGCGAAATCGCTCAAAGCTGCCGCTTGAGGATCTCGAGCGCCACGTCGGCGCGTACGGACGCTCGATCGAGGTCTTCCTCGACGGAGAGAACCTGAAGATCTGCTGGGGCGGCCGACGGGACCACGTCCTCCACCCGCTCGGCGAAGACGAGTTCGAGTTCGATCACGGCCTCCAGCGCGCGCTGTTCGTCTTCGAGGATGGGGCACCCGTCGAACTCATCGGCCGCGACCAGGACGGAGGCGAGTGGCGACTCCCGCGCAGGGACTGCCCGACCGAGGCATGACTGCCTCCGATCCGCATCGGCCGAACGATCGAGCGATCAGCCAGAACGTGCATCCGAGCCGTGCCCCGCGGAGGCCGAAGGACGCTACAGCGGCTCGGCGCCGATCATGACGCCGGCCATGATCGCCTCGGTGGTCCCGGTGTTCCGCCACGTGTGGCTGGTACCGCGCTGCACGACCACGTCGAACGGCCTCAGGACTACCTCGTCGTCGTCGACGACCAGGGTCACTTCGCCGGCGAGGAGGATGATGTAATCCACTGTTCTCGTCCGATGCATGCTCGGGTCACGCTCGGAGGGGACGCCGGCGTTCTCAGCACCGATCAGCTCGAGACCCTCGCGCATCGCCGCTCGCTCCGCCTCCGTCGGTCGGCGCCTGATCTCCGTCTGCTCGAGCGGCGGGATGTGGGCAACGAAGAATCCCGACCCCCCGGCCAGAGGCTCGATGGCAATCGGACCGTCTCCGGCATCCGCCGAGCCTCGATTGCTCGCCGGCGCACGATCGGTCGCCCAGAGCTTGGTGAAGCACCCGCCTGAGCCGGGCGGGTACGCTACCGCGTTCGGTGCCGGACCATCGAACAGAACCACCGAACGCCCCTCCTCGTCGTGCCCCGTCACTACCCGTCGAACCGTCTGGCTCACTGCGATCCCCTTCCCCGCGGCAGGCTCCATCGGGCCCGTGCGATTCCGTCACTCGAGCGTACTGGAGTATGCGAGGCCGCCCGGCACCCCTCAACACATCCCGACCCGAGTCGCACCGCACGATCAGCGCAGCGACATCACCACGTTTGGGCTCAACTGCATCTCGCCACCAAGTCGCGGACGCCCGCCCGCCGTCGGACATCCGGGAAACCGCTATCACCGCGGTCCTGCTCAGAAGCCGCCCCGCCGCCCACCTGCTGGAGTGACAGGACTCCGCGCGCGATCCAACTTGGCTTCAGATGCGTGCGCATCGACGGGGCGATCTTGATCCTGGTCGAGGGCACCTTCTCGACCAACGAGTCGCCAGGCGGTCCAAACATCGTTGTGAATCCGGCCACGCGATAACTCTTGTGATACGCTCTTGTCATTATGGGTCAGGTCTGTGGATTGTTGTCAATGCAGGATCGTGTACGTAGAATGCTGAAGCATTCGTCATGTTCGACTCACCCCGAAAGGAGGTCAACGCACGCATCGTAGGAACCGCGCCGCGCCCGGTCCGGCCTCCCGGGCGACCGGACCGACGGAGTCACGTCCGGGGAATCGACAGGAGGAACCATGAAGAAGTGGATTGCAGTACTGGCCGTCGTCACGGCCCTCGGCATCGGACTCGCGGCCTACGCCGTCAACTGCGATACGATTGACGACGCGATCGCATACACCATGCAGCAGTACGGGCCGATCGGAGTCTCCGTCAACCTGATGATCGTCACCGACACACACTCGGACTTCCCGCCGTACGAGTGGGTCAGCGTGACGGTCGCGGTGGCCCCGGTGGTCCCTGACCCCGAGTGGCGTCTGGACACGTGGTACTTCGGCGGGATCATTCACCGAGAAAGCCACGGCATGCGCCTCGGGATTCGGATGATCGATCAGGACAAGCTCCTGCCCTGCTCGGAGATCGTGAAACTACTCCCACCTGGATTCCGCGTCGATTGGGCGTCGTGCGAGCTCTTCTGGCCCGTCGTCGCCGAGTTGGACGAGCCCATCTGGGTCTTCCAGTGGGGTGAGGCCGTAATCGAGATCGGTGCGTACACCGGAAAGATCTACCTCAACCAGGACTAGCTCCTGCGCAATCGCAGGCAAACGTGCGAGCCGCGCCGGTCGCCCGGTGCGGCTCGCGGTTGGGTGAGGCCTCGCGCCGCAGACGGCTGAATTCCACGAAACCCAGCTCCGCGTGCACCGCGGGTCCCCGTCTCATGCTGTACGTGCTGTGAGTTGCTCTCCTTCCCCCTAGAAGTCTCCCGGCCCGGGCACGTCCTCCGGCGTCTTGTAGGGACCGCCGACGATCGGCTTCTTCCCCGGCGTCGGCTCCCACTTTCCGGTCTCCTTGTTGTACGTCTCGTGCGTGGCGGTGACCTTCTCCCCGTCGAAGACGTAGCGAATCCGCACGCCCTTCTCGTCGTACATGCTCGTCCAGACGGCCCGGCCATCTTCCATCGTCTGCTTGTTGCGACCGTCGGGGTACGGGCAGCGGCCGATGTAGCCGTTCGGCTCACCTGGATCGACCTTCCCGTTTCCGTTCTTGTCGACGTGGACCTTCTTGGCGAAGCCCGTCGCCGCGGAGTACTCCCAGTAGGTTGTCTTCCCCTCTTTCTTCGGCCATCCGTGATAGAGGCCGTTCTGGTCCGCCTCCTCGGGGATCTTCGCCGGCCACCACTTGAACTCCGACTCTTGCACCTGGCCTCGCTGCTGGCGTCGCCAGACCTCGGTCTGCTGCCACGGAGTCGTCGCGATCTGATCGATCTCGTAGGCGATGTAGTCGAGGCCGGGGACCGGTGTCGTGTAGGTCTGCTGGTGCTCCGGATCCCACGTCAGCGAGACGAACGCCGTCATCTCGTCGCTGTAGTAGGGAATGTGAAACTGGATGATTCCCTCCGGGCAGTTGAGCGACGTGAAGACGGACTCCTCGAGCACGTCGAAGTCGGGTGTCACGATCCACGTGCGGCGCGCCGATCGGTAGAGGACGAGATCGTGCTCCGGCGAGTCGAGGTAGATCTGCAGCTGGAAGACGTTGGAGAAGAAGATCGCGTTGGCGTCGGCGACGCCCGGTTCAACGTAGACCGTAATCGTCGTCCCCGTGTCGTAGTCCCACGTCTCCTCGACGTCCTCGTGCGCTCCGTACGGCCTCACGTGGAGCATGGCCCCCGGATCGATCCGGTCGAGCGTGACCGCCGCCAGGCCGACGGGCCCGATCTGGACCGGCTCCCCGATGTCGACGATGTCGTCGACGGGACCCGTTCCCGACAGGACCGGCAGCGCGATCCAGACGATCGCGAGATAGGTCGCGACGGTCGCCCACGCTCTTCTCTTCCTGTGCATGGTCTCCTCCTCTGGAGCCGCCCCTCGGCCTCGTTCGGGAGGCAAGGGCGAAATCCGAATAGATTACCATAGCAAATTTGATCCTTCTTGTACAGTGCTGTGCATCGGTGAAAGGTGTTTGTCCGCTCACACAGACTGCTCGCGCGATTCCCAGGCCACAACGATCGGCGTTCAAACGGCGAAACGCATCCCCTCCGCCTGATGCCGGCCGACCGGGTAAGATTCGGGCCGAGGCTCTGGCTCGATCGGACGAGGAGACACGATGCTGGCGAATGGGGAAACCCGAGACGATCTGACAGGCGAGCACGCGCTGACCGACGCCGGTCAGCTCGTTCTTGCTGTTCTCTTCTTCGGCAGCTGGACCGCCGACTCGTTCTTCCTCCATCTCACGACGTTCCTCAACGGATTCGTCCCGATCGCCGTCCGCGCTCCCGTGGGCGCCATCCTGCTCGTGGTTGCCGCCGTCCTCGCGATCACGAGCCACCGGTTGATCTTCGGCGTGCGCCGACGGTCACCGCACGTCGTCCGAAGCGGGGTCTTCGCGGTCGTGAGACATCCGATGTACTTGAGCGAACTGCTGCTCTACGCAGGCGTCCTTCTGCTCAGCCTGTCGTTGATCGCCGGAGGCATCTGGATCGTCGCGATCGGGTTTCTCCACCGCGTCGCGCGGACCGAGGAACGCCTCCTCGCGGCGCGGTTCGGAGAAGCGTACGCCGCGTACGCGCGGGACGTGCCGATGTGGATCCCGCGCCTTCGGCGCCCCGGTCCTGGACCCCGTCCGTGACGTGGCGCCAGCTTGACCGCGACGAGCGCGGCGTGCTTGCGCCTCTGTTCGCCGGCCACCGGCCGAGCTTCCTCATCGACGCGATCGTCGAGGGGCATCTCGGGATCGCGACGGTCGACGACGCATCCGCTCCACACGTCGCGATGCTCGCGTACGCGGACATCCTCGTCTTCGGCGGAGACCCGGCCCATCCGCTGGCGGCGCCGCTCGCCGAACGTCTCCCCGTCGAACGGGCGGTGCTCCCCTCGCCACCAGGTTGGCCGGAGCTCCTCGCTGCGGTCCACGGAGAGCGCCTCGGAGCGATCGAACGGCACGCGTTTCGCGACGATACGCTCGATCTCGATCGGCTCCGCGCGCTCGCGGACGCCGCTCCCACCGGATGCGACATTCGACGCATCGACCTTCCGCTCGCCCGACGGATCGTCGCCGATGAGGCACCGTTCCTCGCCGATCACGTGCGGAACTTCGATTCGCCCGAGGACTTCGTCGCCCGCGGGATCGGGTTCTGCATCCTCGGCGGCGACGCCATCGTCGCCGCGGCTTCGTCCTACGCGATCTGCCGATCGGGGATCGAGATCCAGGTCAACACGCACCCCGCGTGGCAGCGGCGAGGCCTCGCAACCGTCGTCAGCGCCCGGTTGATCGTTGACACGCTCGAGCGCGGCCTTCGCGCACCGTGGGACGCCGCCAATGCCGCGTCCGCCGCTCTGGCCGAGAGACTTGGCTACACGCCGGCGGGAGGCTACACCGTCTGGCTTCGCCTCCCGGAGAACGACTGACCCGATCGCGCCGACGAGGGACCGCGTCGCCCGCCACCCGCGTCAACCACGCCTCTCAACCGCTGTTCACCCTCCTCGAGTCCGACCGGCGCGCCCCACCCGTGATCCGCGACCACCTTCCCTACGATCGCATGGATCGGCATCTCGCGATCGAGTAGAGTCCACGCATGCTTTCCAGAGGCAGTGGATGTGGTGGGACACGGCTGGGAAGCGCTACGAAGCGGATCGCTTCGTAGGGCTATCAACCTCCACAACTCCTAACCAACGAGCGTAACTCATGTCGCAGCTCGCCCACGCGCGAGTGCGTTCTGACCGGTGTGCAGTCAAGTCTACTTCTCTCTCGATCAAGAGCGCCTCGCTTCGCGAGCGCGCACCTCCCCCTTTCGATCATCGTTGCGGCGTCAACCGACAGCACGAATCGAACGGATTGAGGAGGGATGATGCGTGATCCACAACGTCAGATGAACCGCTCGGGCGGTGTCAGAGTGCCTCAAGCGAGCCAGCATCGGGAAGCTACCGGTCATCTGTCCGACAGCCCCACGCGATGCGGCGTGAAGCTCATCGTCTCCAAGCTGGAGCGCGTCGATGAGGATGGAGCGAACCGATGAGCGAGACACCGGATCGGATGCGTCGTCGCTCGACTCTCTCACGGGGCATGGGAGGTTTCACGACGGTCTGGGCCGGGCAGTTCGTCTCTCTGCTCGGATCGGCGATGACGCGATTCGCCATCTCCGTCTGGGCGTGGCAGACAACGGGACAGGCAACCTCGTTGGCGCTGATCGGGTTCTTCTCGTTCGCGCCGACCGTTCTGCTTGCACCCTTGGCCGGAGCGATCATCGACCGGCACAGCCGGAAGCTGGTCCTCATCCTGAGCGATGCCGCGGCGGCCGTGTCGACGCTTGCACTCCTTGCCCTACACAGCGCGGGCGCACTCGAAATCTGGCACCTGTTCGTATTGGGACTGTTCGCGTCAGCCTTCGAAGCGTTTCAGCTTCCGGCGTTCATCGCGACAATCTCGACGATGGTCAGCCGTCGCCACTACGCACGCGCCAACGCAATGCAGGGCGGCAATCGCTTCGCGTCGTCGCTGGCGGCGCCGGTGTTGGCCAGCGCGCTCCTGGTGACCATCGGTCTGCGCGGCATTCTGCTGATCGACCTGTTCACGTTCGCCGCCGCCGTGGGCACATTGGCGTGGGTGCGCATCCCGAGGCCGGAGGCGAGTGAGCGTACCAAGAAGACTCGGCTCGGAGATCAGATCCGGGAAGGCCTGATCTACATTCGGGCGAGACCGAGCCTGATGGGGCTGATCGTCCTGCTCTTCCTGCTCAATCTGCCCGGCTCCGCGGCGATGATCACATTCCCGGCGATGATTCTCGCCCGAACCGGGAACGACAAGGTCGTCCTCGGAATCGTTCAGAGCATCATGGGTGCGGGGGGCGTCATCGGCGGCCTCGTGGTCGCCGCTTGGGCGGATCGCATTCGCCGACGGATGCGCGCCGTGCTGTGGCTTCGCGGGGTGCGACGGCTTGCGTCCTTCCTCCTGCTGGCGGTGGCTCGAACGCCCGTGCTCTGGTCGATTGGCGCCTTCTTCGCCACCTTCTTCGCGGTCGCTGCGACGAGCGTCAACACGAGCCTCCTTCAGGCTAAGGTCCCCCATGAGCTCCAGGGCCGGTTCTTAAGCGTCTACCGGGTGGTCGGTCAGATGACGATCCCGCTGGGGTTCCTTCTGGCCGGGCCGCTTGTGGATCGCGTCCTGGAGCCAGCGATGGCGACGGAGACGGAGCTCTCACGCGTTCTCGGCCCCCTCGTCGGCACGGGGCCCGGGGCGGGCATGGCCGTTCTGTTTGCTGCGACGGCTGTTCTGGGCGTCCTAACCTGTCTGGGGGCGTCGCTGTATCGGCCGATTCGCGAGATCGACCGTCTCCTTCCCGACCGTGTGGCCGAGGAGGCTGAGTGCAAACTCGATCCAGATTCGCCCCAGCGCGGGACCCGAACAAGCAGGACAAGGGGCCCAAACGAAGAACGCAGCACTCTGTCGACCGGTCAGCGCCCCCCAAGTAGACCGTGATTCAAACGTCACGCCGGAATCCTCGGTTCGCGGCGCCCCGTCGACACGTTGCCGTAATCCGGAAGGTCCTCGACAATGCGTGTGTCCTGACCGAATGCTACGAGGTCTCATGGCCAGACTGAGGCATGTCTTCGACCACATCGACTCGCACCGCGAGGCGTTCCTCGAACGCCTATTAGACTACCTCCGCCGCCCGAGCATCAGCGCGCAGGGCGTCGGGGTCGTCGAGACGGCCGAGTACCTCGAGTGTCTGCTCGAGAAGGTCGGCCTCGCGAGCGCAGTCCTGCCGACCGACGGCTGGCCGATGGTCCTCGGAGAGCGGGTCGACGATCCCGACGCTCCGACCGCCCTCCTCTACGGCCACTACGACGTCCAGCCGCCCGAGCCGCTCAACGCGTGGGTCTCCCCGCCGTTCGACCCGGCGATCCGCGACGGCCGGATCTACGCCCGCGGCGTCGGCGACAACAAGGGTCAGCACTTCGCCAACCTGTTGGCGATCGAGTCGACGCTCGCCTGCCACGGTCGTCTCCCGTGCAACGTCCGGTTCCTCCTCGAGGGCGAGGAGGAGATCGGGAGTCCCCACGTCGCCGGCTTCGTCCGCGCACACGCAGACCGGCTCAGGGCGGACCTCGCGGTGACCTCGGACGGGGGAGTCCACGAGAGCGGAAGGCCGTGCATCACATTCGGCGTCCGTGGGGTCGCCGTCTTCGAGCTGCGCGCGAAGGGCGCGGTCCGCGACGTCCACTCCGGGAACCTCGGAGGGATCGTGCCGAATCCGCTCTGGCGCCTCGTCCATCTCCTCGGCACGATGAAGAACGAAGCGGGCGAGATCACGATCGACGGGTTCTACGACGACGTCGAAGCGCCGACGCCGCTCGAACGAGATGCGCTCGACGCCCTCCCGTTCGACGAAGGACGGATCAAGCAGCAACTCGGCCTCACCGAGTTCGACGCCCCCGCCGGCCGGGCGATCGCCGACCGGCTCGCCGTCTGGCCGACGCTGACGATCAACGGCCTCCACGGCGGCTACGGGGGCGAGGGGCCGAAGACGGTTCTCCCGCGCGAGGCGATCGCCAAGTGCGACGTCCGCCTCGTCCACGCCCAGTCGCGCGACGACGTGTTCGCGAAAATCGCGGCCCACGTGAGCAAGCACGCACCCGACGTCGAATTCGTTCCCCTCGGGGGAATGGAACCATCGAAGACGCCGATCGAATCCCCGTTCACCGAGCCGCTCCGTCAGGCCATTGTCGACGCACAGAAGGTCGAGCCACTCCTCGTCCCGGCGATGGGCGGAACGCTTCCCGACTACGTCTTCACCCGCATCCTCGGCATTCCGTCGTTCGTCATCCCCTACGCCAACTTCGACGAAGCCAATCATGCGCCGAACGAGAACCTGGCGATTGACCGGTTCTTCGCCGGCATTCGCACGGGCGCCGCGATCTTCGCCCGGCTCGGCGCGTTGCCGCGCTGACCGTCGGCGACACGCGTCGATCGATCGGCGATCGGTCGCGCCACGCATGCAGGCACTCCGATTCACGATCCCATCTAGACAAGCTCGATTCAGAGATCTCCGATCTCTGCCGAGAAACACCCCGTTCATCCTCCGGCGGCGTTCTCGATATGTGAGACATGTAAAGCCCGCTGATCCCAGGTTGCGAGATCCCCCCCCGACGCTATAATGCGCGCCGCCCTGGGGGGTGATCGCTGTGGCTCAGACGATGACGGAAAAGATCCTCGCGGCACACCTGCGCGAGGGGACCCTCGAGCGAGGCCAGGAGATCGGGATCCAGATCGACCACTGCCTGACGCAGGACTCGACCGGAACGATGGCGTGGCTCGAGTTCGAAGCCCTGGGAATGGACCGTGTGAAGGCCGAGGTGGTCGTTTCGTACTCCGACCACACGTCGCTCGGATTCAAGGGGGAGTCGACCGACGACCACGTCTTCCTCCAGACGATCGCCTCGCACTACGGCGCGAAGTTCTCCAAGAACGGAAACGGCGTCTGCCATCAACTTCACTACGAGCGATTCGGCGTCCCCGGCAAAACGCTGATCGGCTCCGACTCGCACACGCCGACGAGCAGCGGCCTCGGGATGCTGGCGATCGGCGCCGGGGGGATGGACGTGGCGGTGGCGATGGGCGGCGGGCTGTTCTACCTGACCGTTCCCAAGATGATGAAGGTCGTCCTCACCGGGCGCCTGCCGGCCAACGTGAGTGCGAAGGACATCGCCCTCGAGGTCCTACGACGGATCTCAGTCAAGGGCGGCGTCGGCTACTTCCTCGAGTACACCGGCCCTGGCGTGGAGACCCTCTCCGTCCCCGAGCGCGCGACGATCACCAACATGGGAACCGAGACCGGCGCGACCTCGTCGATCTTCCCGTCCGATGACGTCACTCGCAGGTTCCTCCGGATGCAGGGCCGCGAATCCGATTGGAGCGAACTGTCCGCCGACGCCGACGCCGCCTACGACGAAACGCTCGAGATCGACCTGTCGACGCTGAAGCCGCTGGTGGCGATGCCCGGGATGCCCGACAACGTGTTCGACGTCGACGAGGTCACCGGCACGAAGCTCGACCAGGTGTTCATCGGCTCGTGCACCAACGGCTCGTACCGCGATCTCAAGGTCGTCGCTGAGATGCTGAAGGGGAAGAAGGTCTCGACCGACGTCGACGTCATCGTCTCCCCCGGCTCACGACAGGCGTGGGAGATGCTGATCGAAGACGGGAGTTTCCTCGAGCTGACCAAGGCGGGCGTACGAATGATCGAGCCCGGCTGCAACGCGTGCATCGGGATCGGCTTCGTTCCCGGCACGGGGCATCTGTCTCTGCGCACCGTCAACCGGAATTGGCAAGGGCGGGGCGGGAACAAGAACGGCAAGCTCGCCCTCTGCGGCCCGGAAGTGGCGGCGGCCTCTGCGCTCGAAGGCGCGATCGCCGATCCGCGCAAGCTTCCGGCGCCGTCCTTCACGATCGACCGACTGACGGTCGACGACTACCTGATCCTCGAACCGAAGGGGCCGAACGTCGAGATCCGGCGGAGCCCGAACATCGTCCCGCTCGGGAAGCAGACCCCGCTCGCGGAGAGCCTCGACGGCGAGGTGCTGTTGAAGCTCGCCGACGGGGTCTCAACCGACGCGATCCTCCCCGCCGGCCCGCTGACCCAGCACCTGCGATCGAACCTCCCCGAGATCGCCAAGTTCACGTTCTACTACGAGGACGAGACGTTCGCGCAGCGTGCGATCGACGCCGGCGGCGGATTCCTCGTCGGCGGCGAGAACTACGGCCAGGGGAGCTCGCGCGAGCACGCGGCCCTCGCGCCATGGCACCTCGGGATCACGGCGGTCCTCGCCAAGGGCTACGCCCGGATCCACCGGGCGAACCTGATCAACATGGGCATCCTTCCGCTCATCGCCGACACCAACGGGATCGACCAGGGCGACCGATTGCAGATCGACGTCTCGGACCTCGACCGCGGCGCGCTGGCGGTGACCAACGCGACGAAGGGGGCGACGCTCACGGCGACGCACGATCTCTCCGACCGGGAGCGCGCGATGATCCGCGCCGGCGGGCTCCTCGCGTACACGGCGCTGGGAAGCACGGAGAGTTCACCGAGCGGGAACGACAGATGACCACTGCGACACCGCGCGCAGGTCGCGCGGATCAGCACCCAGATCGAGCGCGGGCGGCGCACGGTCGCGCGCCTTCGGGATTCGCCGAGCGAACCATCGACTCGAGTACGAGCGCGTATCCGACGCCCTCGGATGCGCAAAGGAGGCCCACGTGGGCAACAGGGGAGAGATGACTGGAGAAGCGATCACGCTCACGAACGGCGAGCTTCGCGTTCCGGATCGGCCGATCATCCCGTTCATCCGCGGAGACCTGATCGGCATCGACATCACACCGGCGATGCTGGAGGTCGTCGACGCGGCGGTGGCGAAGGCGTACGGAGGCAAGCGAAAGGTCGAGTGGCTCAAGATCCTGGCCGGCGACGAAGCCGTCTCGACCAACCACCCGACAATGACCGAGGACGAACTGGCGCAAATCCCGGCGGAGGAGCGGCAGACCTACTACCTCCCCCAGGAGACCGTCGACGCGATCAAGACGTACCTCGTGGCGATCAAGGGACCGCTGACGACGCCGGTCGGTGGCGGGATCCGCAGCCTCAACGTCACCCTGCGCAAGCTCCTCGACCTCTACGTCTGTCTGCGCCCCGTTCGCTGGTACGGGACCCCGGCTCCGGTCAAGCGCCCGGGCGATCTCGACATCGCGTTCTTCCGCGAGAACACCGAGGACGTCTACGCCGGGATCGAGTGGCGCGCCGGCACGCCGGACGCGGACAAGGTCATCGCCTGGCTGACTGACGAGATGGGCATCGGCGGCAAGATCCGATTCCCCGACAACTGCGGGATCGGGCTCAAGCCGATCTCCGCAGAGGGCTCGAAGCGCCTCATCCGCGCCGCGATCGACTACGCGATCCGGAACGGCCGCAAGAGCGTCACCCTCGTGCACAAGGGGAACATCATGAAGTTCACCGAGGGCGCGTTCCGCGACTGGGGCTACGAGGTCGGCGAGGAGTTCCCGCAGGTCGTCACCGAGGCCGAGGCGTTCGAGAAGCACGGCGGCCAGGTGCCCGACGGCAAGATCCTGCTGAAGGATCGGATCGCCGACCAGTTCTTCCAGCAGATGCTCCTCCGCCCGGACGAGTACGACGTGGTGGCGACGATGAACCTGAACGGCGACTACATGTCCGACGCCGCCGCGGCCCAGGTCGGCGGTCTCGGGGTCGCGCCCGGCGCGAACATCAACTACGCCACCGGGATCGCCTGCTTCGAGCCGACCCACGGAACGGCGCCGAAGTACGCCGGCCTCGACAAGGTCAACCCGGGAAGCCTCATTCTCTCTGCGGTCGAGATGCTCCGGTACATCGGTTGGCGCGAAGCGGCCGAGCGGATCATCGACGCGCTCAAGGCGGCGATCCTCGCCGGACGCGTCACCTACGACCTCGCCCGTCAGATGGACGGCGCAGTCGAGGTCTCCTGCTCGCAGTTCGGCCACGAAATCGTGAAGCACCTGTAGGGGGCGACGATGGCACAGAAAGGCATTCGCGAGTACGACGCCAAGCGTCTGCTCGCCCGCGCGCTCGCCGCAGACGACGCGCTCACGTTCGACGATCGACTCGTTCTCGTTGGACCGGAGACCGACCTCGGCCGTCTTCCCGAGAGCCATCCGTGGCTGAAGGACGCCCGTCTCGTCTGCAAGCCCGACCAGCTGTTCGGCAAGCGCGGCAAGAACGATCTGCTGTACGTCGACAAGACGTTCGACGAGATCGTCTCCTGGATCGACGCGCGCCGCGGGAAGGAGACCACGATCGAGGGGACCGGCGGAAAGACGACGGGCACCCTGACGCACTTCCTGATCGAACCGTTCGTTCCGCACGAGGCCGAGTACTACCTCGCGTTCACCACGTCGCACGACGCCGACCGGATCCTGTTCTCGACGCAGGGCGGCGTCGACATCGAGTCGGTCTGGGAGAGCGTCGTGACAATCGAGGTTCCGATCCTCGGCGAGCTCGACCGAGTTGAGCTCGAGGCGAAGCTGCCCGACCTCCCAGACCGGGATCGGGTGGCCGACTTCATCGAAGCGCTCTACCGCGTGTTCGTCGCCAACCACTTCACGACCCTCGAGTTCAACCCGATCACACTCGTCCAAGGTGCAATCGCGCCGTTGGACGCCGTAGCCAAACTCGACGATACCGCGGCGTTCCAGTGCGCCGAGCAGTGGGGGAAGATCGAGTTCCCGAAGGCGTTCGGCTCGGCCGCTACGCCGGAGGAGGCGTACATCGCCTCGCTCGACGAGAAGACCGGGGCGAGTCTCAAGCTGACGGTCCTGAATCCGGACGGCCGCGTCTGGCCGATGGTCGCCGGCGGCGGCGCGTCGGTCATCTACGCCGACACCGTTGTTGATCTGGGCTTTGCCGACGAGCTCGCCTGCTACGGCGAGTACTCGGGAAACCCGTCGACCGAGCTGACGAACGAGTACGCCAAGACGCTCCTCGACCTGATGACGCGCACGCCCGATGCTGAAGGGCGAGAGAAGTACCTGCTGATCGGCGGAGGGATCGCCAACTTCACCGACGTCGCCAAGACGTTCACCGGAATCATCGACGCACTCAAGAGCTACAAGGACAGGCTGCAGGCGAACAGGGTCAGGATCTTCGTCCGCCGCGGCGGACCGAACTACGTCGAAGGATTGGAGAACATGCGCCGCGTCGGCGAGGAGATCGGCGTCCCGGTCGAGGTCTACGGACCGGAGACCCACATGACGCGCATCGTTTCGATGGCGCTGTCGGGAGGTGAGAAGTGAACGACTACGATCTCTTCTCCAGGGAAACCCAAGCGTTCGTCTACGGCGCGCAAACGGCCGCCGTCCAGCGAATGCTCGACTTCGACTACCTCTGCCGGAAGGACGCACCGTCGGTCGTGGCGATCATCACGCCGGAACGCGGCGGGTTCGAGAAGTTCTTCTGGGGGACGCGCGAAGTCAGGATCCCTCGACTTCGGTCGATCGGCGAGGCGGTCCGACAGTTCCCTCAGGCCGACGTGATGGTCAACTTCGCCTCGCAGCGCTCGGCGTTCGATACGACGATGGAGGCGCTCGGCACAGAGACGATCCGCACGATCGCCGTCATCGCCGAGGGCGTCCCCGAGCGGCAGGCGCGGATCCTGTCGGCGACGGCGAAGCAGAAGTCGAAGTGGATCATCGGCCCGGCGACCGTCGGCGGGATCAAGGCCGGCGCGTTCAAGATCGGAAACACCGCCGGCACGATGGACAACATCAAGATGTCGAAGCTTCATCGACCCGGCTCGGTCGGGTTCGTCTCCGTCTCCGGCGGGATGTCGAACGAGGCGTACAACATCGTCTCGCGGACGACCGACGGCGTGAACGAGGGGATCGCGATCGGCGGCGACGCCCACCCCGGCTCGAGCCTCCTCGACCACCTCCTCCGCTACGAGGAGAACCCGGAGATCAAGCTTCTCGTCTGCCTCGGCGAGGTCGGCGGCACGGCCGAGCACGAGATCGCCGCCGCGGTGAAGGACGGCACGATCAAGAAGCCGCTCGTGATGTGGACGACGGGGACGTGCGCCAAGGTCCTTCCGGGGCAGGTGCAGTTCGGCCACGCCGGCGCGAAGGCAGGCGGCGAATCGGAGACCGCCGACGCCAAGAACCAGGCTCTCCGCGATGCGGGCGTCGTCGTTCCGACCTCGTTCGACGACTTCGGCGACGCGATCAAACAGACATTCGATGAGCTCGTGACCGGAGGGGCGATAGCCCCGGCGGCAGATGTTGCCCCGCCGCACGTCCCGATGGACTACAAGCAGGCGAAGGCCGAGGGACTCGTGCGGAAGCCGACGAGCTTCATCTCCACGATCTGCGACGAATCGGGCGACGTGCACACCTACGCCGGCGTGCCGATCGACGAGGTGATCGACCGGAAGCTCGGGATTGGCGGCGTGATCGGCCTGTTGTGGTTCAAGAAGGAGATTCCGCAGTACGCGCGCGACTTCCTGGAGATGGTGATCCAGATCGTCGCCGACCACGGCGCGGCCGTCTCCGGCGCGCACAACACCATCGTCACCGCCCGGGCGGGCAAGGATCTGATCAGCTCGCTCGTCAGCGGAATCCTGACGATCGGACCGCGGTTCGGCGGAGCGGTCAACGGCGCCGCCGAGCACTTCCTGTTCGGACTCCGCAACCAGCTCGCCCCGCGCGCGTTCATCGCGGCGATGAAGGACAAGAATGTTCGGATCCAGGGAATCGGCCACAAGCTGAAGACGCTCGAGAACCCGGACAAGCGCGTCGAGCTGATGAAGAACTTCGCCCAGGCGAACTTCAAGGCGACGCCGCTGCTCAACTACGCGCTCAGCGTCGAAGCTGTCACGACCCAGAAGAAGTCGAACCTGATCCTGAACGTCGACGGCACGATCGGCGTGCTGCTGGTTGACCTGCTCAAGGAGCTCGGATTCGCCGACGACGAGATCGACCGGATGATCGCGATGGGCACGTTCAACGCCCTGTTTGTCCTCGGACGTTCGATCGGATTCATGGGCCACTACTTCGACCAAAACCGGATGTCACAGGGCCTGTATCGTCACCCGCTCGACGACATCCTCTACGACGTCCCGGACCGACCGGAGGTTGTTGGGTAGCCGACCGTCATCACACGGCGTTCGAATGCGACGAGGCCGAGCCACCGTGCTCGGCCTCGTTCGTTCCTACCCACAGGTCGCAGGATTCCACGGCGAAGCGCGGTTCGGCCGACTACAACAGCCCGGCCATCTCGAGGATCGCCCGGACGGCCCACGGTTGGTCGGCGAGGCGCCCGGGAAGATACGACGGCGGATCGTCGACGGTGAAGGTCGCGTTGACCGCGTTTCCCTGCGGCGGAAGGTTGACGCGTACCCACGGCACGCCCCCGGCGATCGCGGCGTCGACCATGTCCGTCGCGTGCTTGTTCTGCCACCACGCCGGGCCGCCGCCCGGCCACCCGTTCGGATGATGGTAGGTCGGGATCCCCGCCGCGGACTCCGGCGGTTGAGCGTGGTCCCACGTCGCCTGGAGCCTCAGGTAGGCGCCGCGGAACGCGCCGATGAACCGGATCGCCTCGCGCTCCGACCACCAGTCGGCGTTCGGTTGCGAGCCATCCTGCCAGACGGCGAGACGCCCGAAGATGGTCTTGACCGTGTCGTACTTCTGCGTGTCGCCGGCGAGGAACCGCGGCCCGTGGCAGGTGACGAAGCTGTCCGGCGGCCCCTCACCGTCGACGAGGTATCGGATCGGCAGATCGGGATGACGCCCGACGCACCCGGTCGCCATCGTGATCCCGTACGACTGGCTCTTCAGCCCGACGTTGTCCGGGTCGACCCCGTCGAGACCGAGCACGTACTCGACGATCGCGGCGAGGCCGTCCTGATGCCGGAATCCATTGAAGTCTTCGGTTCCCTCCGAGCGCAGATCGTCCGGCGCGAGCGTGTCGACGCGCCCTTCGGCGTTGAAGCAGACGACGACCATCCCCTCTCGGGAGAGGACCTCGGCGTCCTTGCCGTGAACGTCCATTCGTCCGGGGTTGATCCCGCCGGGAACGAGGATGACAGCGGGGAACGCCCGCCCCGGATACTTGGACGGATCGGGGCGACGGATCTGCCCGTAGATCCGGTTCCCGGTCGGTCCGACGACCTCGAACGCCTCGATCGACGTCTCGAACGGCGACCCCGAATCGACGCCGAGCGTGCACGACGTTAGCGTCGCCTGTCCGAACAGAACGACCGCGGCGACGAGCACCGCGCCCCCGACACCCTTCCTGCGTCCTGCCATCCCGCGTCCTCCTCGCTCGCGTCCCCGGCCCTCCTCGGGCCCGTCAACCGATCATCGAGAACGCGACGCGGGAGGGCAAACGGCCCCGCGCACGCCTCAACCGAGAATGTCCGTCGCGACACCCTTCTGCACCGCGACCAGCCCGAGCATCTGGGCGACGATCGCTCGGCCGGCGAGCGCCGTGATCCGTCCGACGTCGTGCGGCGGGGAGACCTCGACCAGATCGAACCCGGCGATCGGCGGAAGCCCCGACGGCGAGCGCTCTCGGGCGGTCAGCGCCTGCAGGACGTCGAGCAAGTACCGCGTCGTGATCCCGCCCGGGATCGGAACCCCCGTCCCCGGCGCGCAGGCGGGGTCGAGGACGTCGATGTCGACACTCACGTAGAGCCGATCGACCGTCCCGAACGTCCGCGCCATCCGATCAGCGAGCGCGGACGGAGAGATCTCCGGCAGCTCGTTCGCGTAGACGACGTCCAGATCGGCGTCGCGGATGAACCGCACTTCGTCGGGAAGAAGATCCCGCACACCGACGATGAGGACGTTCTCGGTGGAGACGGTCGGCAACTCGCAGATCCTTCGAAGCGGACAGGCGTGGTTCCAGCGACTCGTCGTCCGACCACGGATCCCGCGGAACGTGTCCATCACGTCCGCGTGCGCGTCGAACCAGAGGACGCCGGTCGGTCCGCGCGAACGGAGTCCGGCGACGACGCCGGCCGTGATGCTGTGGTCCCCGCCGAGGGTCAGGACGACCGCGTCGTCGGGGAGGCCGCGGACCCGCGCTTCGATCGCCGCCTGCGTCGCCTCGTCGTCGTCCGTGTCGATCTCGACGTCGCCGAAATCCCGCAGACGAAGCGCGGCGAACGAGACGAGGTCCTCCGTCCACGGCCCGGCGTCGGCGGTGAGCGCCCGCAGGACGTCGGGCGCCTCGGCCGCACCGCGGTCGTGCGACACCGATCCGTCGTAGGGAACGCCGAGGACGGCGACGTCCAGCCCGTCGGCACTCTCGGCGTTCTCATCGCATCGATGGAGCCCCATCCACAGGGTCGGATCGTCGATCATCGACCGTCCTCCTCTCGGCGCCTCCTCGACACAGCGCGCCACACCATCTTGCCCGATGGGCGCGCCGCGCCACCAGCCGGCGACTGCCAGCGGACGTGGACTCCGTGCGGTCGCTCTGTTGACACGGGCTCGTCTCTCACGCTAGCTTCGCTCGGAGGCTTCGCAGTCATCTCTGAGGAAGCGCGCTGCAGCCCTCCGAAAGGCGATGGTCTTCGTGAAGAGACGTCTGGCAGTCGCTGTTCTCCTCCTCGTCGGGATCTCCGGTCTCACATCCTCACAATTCGAGGGGTGGCCCGGTTCTCAAGGAACCGGCTCACCCGGGGAGTCGATCGACTTCGGTGATGTCGCCGTCGGCCAAACGGCGACGGCGGGATACACGTTCAAGGTCCTCGAATCGAGCCAGACATCGGTGCAGGTGACCTTCCACGATCCGTGTTCACCGTTCGGCTTCTCCAGACTCTCGTCGCACAGCATGACTCTTGCGCCGGGTCAATCGGTGCGCTTCGACGTCACGTTCACCCCCTCCGAAGCCCGAAGCTACGCGTGCAGTTTCGTCGTGCGTGCCTCGGGCGGGTACCCCGTGCGAACGACAGAGACGGTCGTGCGACTCTCCGGTCGAGGGGTAACGGGCGGAGGAGCTCCGTCCGAGAGCCCCGGGTCAACCCTCCCCGGACTGCCAATCGGCCTTCCGCTCGTGGAGACGCCCCCAGCGAGCACCCCGCAGGGCATCGCCGGAACAACGGACGACGAAGGACGATTCGAAGTCACCGTGCCGCCCGCGGCCACCGTGACCGGGCGACTGACCGAGTGCGGCGGGCTGCCGCTCGACGCACGCCCGTTCCGCATCGCGCCCGTCGGCGACGGGTACGAGATCGCGGTACCCGGATACGAAGTCGTTGCCGTGGAGCCGGTCGAGTCGATCTCGTTCCTGGGGATGGAGAGCGTCGGTCTCGGAGACGTCTGCCTCGAGCCCCTCCCTGAGGAAGTCGCTGCACCGCCGACAGACTTGGAAACCGAGGAATCGGGCGCCTGCCCGTGCTGTTCGATCGTCGTCGAAGCGCGGATGTGTTGCCGTCCGCGCGGGGAGTACATCGAGACCGACACGGTCTACGCGCCGCAGTCCGTCAGGATCCGGGTCGCGTACTGCGAACCGCCGGAGGAACTCGGCGACGTCGATCTCACGCCGCTGCCGCTGACGAGCACCGGCGGGGTGCTCGTCAATCCGGGCCTTGCTCCGAGCGACCCCTCAATGCCTGATCCAGGCCAGATCGGCGTCACGTCGATCACGCTCGACGGGGAGGGTCTGTTCGAAGGCGCCGGCGAGTTCGAGACGACGGTTCACGCGGGCACACTCGAACCGGGATCGCACACCGTTCGGGTGACAATCGGTCGTCTCGACGGGGAGGAGTGCGTCTGCGAGAAGACGTTCGAGGTCCTCGCCTGCCCGGAGGTCGATGCGAAGATCGAGTCAGCCCTCGATCCGGAGAACGGCTGCGCACCGGTCGAGGCTGCGTACGATCTCGATTGGCCGGGCGGGAAGGACGATATCTGTCGCATCCTGTTCTGGGACGAACGTGGCGGCATCTTGGAAGGCGATCTCATCGACGGCTTCCCGTTGACGAAGACATACCTCGCCCTCGACGCATGCACGCCGCGTCTCGTCGAACCCGCGGCCTACTTCGATGCCAACAACTGTTGCCGCTATGACGCACGCGGGGAGCCGTTCGAGGTGCATCCACCGCTGCGGATGGCCGGCGACTGCGTCTGCCTTCGCCTCGTGCCGAACCCGGACGGAACGATCGCCACCCAAGTCGTCTTCCAGCGGAAGGTTCCCGCGTCCGGGGGGCTCCCCTGTATCCTGTGCGCGGACGACATCGTGGCCATCGATTGGGGCGACGGCGAGTCCGGTTTGCACAGCCCCTCGAGCAACGACGACACCGGGGAATGGACCGTCACGCACCAATACGACACGAAGCCCGAATACGAAGATCAGCGTCCCCCGGTGGACATTCACGTGAAGGTCAGCAGCGATCCATGCGGCAGTACGGAGAAGAAGCTGACCGGCAAGTGTGAGTTCCCCGCTGATCTGATCCCGCAAGACGAGATCGATCTATTCTTGAAGCTCGCCGGCGGTATCACCAACCCTGAAGACATTGCCCTCGTGGTCGACAACCTGTTCGCCGTCTTCGACAAGGTCGGCGAGACACGGGGCGAGACGACGGTTTGCTCGGTTCTTCTCGACATGCGGCTGAAGGGACTCGACATGGAGTACTACGCCGACTTCGATGCCCTGGTCAAAGGGTTCCGTAGCGGCGTCGCGGGGGGCGTCTTCAGCGGGAAGCACGACGGAGAAGAGGAAGACGACGAATCGTGGCGATTCTATCCGTCGAGCAGCCCCCCAAACGGCAAGGACTACGCCTCGGCGAAACTCGTCTACAGGCCGGGCAAGCCCGGAGAGAGCCCGTACTTCGAGCTGACGATCCTGCGCGGCGGATGTGACGACTGCCCGATCCCGCCGACCTACCGGATCGTTTCCACGTTGACCGATCGAGCGGAGAAGCGCGAAACGGATGAGACCCGATACGGCGGAGGCGATCCCTCCAGCGAGTCCCCGTCGACGGTCTCCGGCCAGACCTTCGAGGTCACCCTCTCGATCGGGCTCTGCTGTCCTCCCGACCTGTGTGACGAGTAGCCGCGTGGCCACGCGGGCCTTCACCCCGGCAGTAGATGCCGGTCGAACCAGGCGAGGATCTCCTCGAGACGCCGCAGGCGGTGTTTCGGCTTCCCGCTGCGCGACAGCTCGTGGTTCTCGTCGCGGAACATGACCAGACGCGTCTCGACGTCATGGTAGCGCAGAGCGGTGAACATCTGGATCCCCTCCGGGAGCCAACAGCGGTAGTCCTGCTCGGAGTGGATGAACAGCGTCGGCGTCCTCACGCGGTCGGCGTACCGCAGCGGCGAGTGCCACCACATCTTCTCGTCCCCGCCGTCCTCCCACGGCGTGGTCCCCAACTGATCCCGGTTGAAGTAGTAGCCGATGTCGGTCGTGCAGAACTTGTGGATCCAGTTGGCGATCGAGCGTTGAGAGACGGCGGCCTTGAAGCGGTCGGTGTGGCCGACGATCCAGTTGGTCATGAACCCGCCGTACGAGCCGCCCATCACGCCGAGGCGCTCCGAGTCGATGAACGCGAAGCGGTCGAGCGCCGCGTCGACGACCGCCATCAGGTCCTCGAAGTCGACCGTGCCGTACTTGCCACGCAGGTCGCCGAACGCGTTCCCTCGGCCCGATCCGCCGCGCGGATTGGAGATCAGGATCACGTACCCTCGCCCGGCCATCGCCTGCATCTGGTGGAAGAAGACGTCGCCGTAGGCGGCGCGCGGCCCGCCGTGGATCGTCAGCACCGCCGGGTAGCGTTTCGACGGATCGAACCCGGCCGGACGAAGGATCCAGGCGTCGAGCTCCGTTCCGTCCGACGCGCGCACGGCGAACGGCTCCGGGGTCGACAGGTCCCGCCCCGCCAGGCTCTCGTCGTTGAGCGACGTCACCCGCGCAGCGGTCCCGTCACGATACGCGTAGACCTCCTGCAGCGCGTCCGGACGCAGCTCGACCGTCAGGATCGTGCCGCCGACCACGGCGTAGGCGTCGATCGATCCCGGCGCGTCGACGACGACCTCGGAGGTCCCGTTCGAGCCGAGCCGTACGAGCTGCGAGCGCGTCCGTTCGGTCACCGAGAGGTAGATGCGCTCCCCGTCAACGCGGAGCGCCGGCCCGCCGCCGTGGCGACAGTCGGCAGCGATCGAGTTGCCGGTCGACGTGTCCCAGCCGGAGAGAAGCGGCGTCACTGCTCCCGTCTCGAGATCGATCGCCAGCGGCTCGCGGTTCTGAAGCAGTCCGTAGCGGGCGGCGTCGGTGGCGACGACGACCGCCGTCGTCTCGTCGAGGAAGCGGGCTCCGCCGATGAGGATCTCGGGGATCGGAACCTGCCTGCGCTCTCCGCTCTCGAGGTCGATCTGCCACAGCTCGTGGACGGTGCGGGCGACCCCTTCGAACCGCGGCCCGTAGACGAGCGCACGGGTCCCGCGGAGATCGACCCCGTCGACGTCGAGGTTCGCCTCACACAGATCGGTCGACTCGCCGGTTCCCCGATCGAATCGGTGGAGGTGCAAGCGCTTCCGGTTGGTGAACCCCTTCCCGTTCACCCAGAACGGGATCTCGGTCAGAACCTCGTAGTCGCCCGCATCCTCGGCGTCGTCCGGGTCGTCGAGCGGGACGCCGGCCGTGTACAGAACGGTCTTCTCGTCGCATCGAACGAGCGCCTCGGCCTTGTGCGGCAGTTCGGCGACCCGTTCCGCTTCGCCCCCGTCGAGCGGAATCCGGAACAGGATCGACGCGTTCTCCGTCTCTTCCCGCTTGGAGAGGAAGTACAGGTCCGTTCCGTCTTCGCCCCAGACGAACGGCCCGTCCTTCCCGCTCGACGTCAGCCGGCGCGACGTGAGCGTCGCCAGGTCGATCACGTGGATGTTCGACGTGTACGCGTTCTCCTTGACGTTCGCACGCTTGACGACGAGTGCGGCGTGTCCGCCACCGGGCGCAATCTCGAGGCTGGAGAGAAAGCGGTAGGTCAACAGGTCTTCGAGCCGGACGGGATTCATGACGCCTCCTTCGGGGAGCGAGTCTACTCGCGGAGGAGGACGGGCGCAGCTCGCAGCGCCGCAGGCCGAAGACGATGAGGAACGCGCAATCTCCTTCCGCTCTCTCAAGATGTCATCTTCGTGGATCAGTGGTACCCTGTGCCTAGTACATCTCTTGCGGGAGGATGAAACCATGCTTCGAACGAAGGCCTCTCGAATCCTGTCCGTCGGCTCCTCATTGATTCCCCTGGTTGCGTTCTTGGCACTCGCCGGTTGGCCGGTGGGCGGAGCCACGTCCTCACTCGTCGGCTCCCTGGCGCTGGACGGAGAGTCCATCGCCGTCGCTGCCACGCCTGACGTAGCCTACGTTCTAGCGCTCAACTCCAACGGCCTCTACCTCAATGCCGTATCGATTGACGACCCGGCCTTTCCGGAGCTGCTGAGTTCGACCCTAGTGGACACCAGTACTTCCCGAGACGTCGGGATCGCGGCGTGCGACGGTTGGGTGCTCATCCGGATCGACAGCGCCGGCGTCTGGATCTATCCCGTCGATGCCCGGGATCCCGGGTCCCCGGTCGTCGGGGCCGGCGTGCTGTGCGGCTCGACCGTCTGCTCTACCAAAGGATTGGGCTCCCTGTCCGTAATCCCGGCGACAGTCCGTCCAGTCGCACAAGGCGAGTTGGCAAAGAACGCCATGCGATTCGAAGGTGTTCTCTACTACGCAGATGGCGATTTGGAAGCGTCTTCCTGCGCCTCGGGCCAATCGCGCGCACAGCAAGTTCTCGCCACGCCCGGCGACGCTTCCGACGTCTGGGCGATCGACGATCTTCTCTTCGTCGCCGATGGGGAAGCGGCGGGCCTGACCGTGATCCGAACGGAGCATCCGACGTCCGATGCGGAGGCATTCGTCCGCGCGACCGGGTGGGTCTCGACGAACACCCCCGGCTCGGCGGAGGCTGTCGTCGTCGCCGGCGACCTTGCCCTTGTCGCCGATGGGGCGGAGGGCCTGGCGATCCTCTCGGTGGCGCCCCTCACCGCAACCGGGCGCGACGGTGAGCCCGCAGCGCCGGTCCTCGTCGGGAACGTGGACACACCGGGGATCGCCACCGACGTCGTCGCCGTCAACGACCTCGCCGTCGTTGCCGACGGCCCCGAAGGGATTCAGATCGTCCGTGTTGCCAGTCCCGAACTCTCAGAGCAGTCGGCCCCGTTCGAGTCGCGGATCGTCGACATCTCGCCGCCGACCGCGAGCGTGCCAGCCAGCTACAGCATCCTGCTTCGGACCGACAACCCACTCGTAGCAGGCACCGACACCATCACCATCCGCTTCCCGCTCGGCGTGTCCTTCGTCGCGAGTCCACGCAAGGCTCCTGTCCCACTCGGCCTTCTCCCAGGACCGGATGTCGTGGCTCCTGACGCGCTCCCCGACGGCAGCGTGGAGTTCAAGGTCGAGGACAAGGCCGCCGTGGGCTTTCCGAAGATCGACCTCGTGACCGAGAGATCCTCGATCGGCGATGCTCGATGGAACGACGACACCCGCGAGCTGACCCTCACGGTTCCCCGAGACGTCGGTGCCGGCCAGACTGTCCTGATCACCATCCAGAGGTCCGCCGGGATCACGACGCCGCCGCACGGAACGAGGTACGTCCTCCACCTCAAGACCTCGCAGCACCCGATGCCCGCCGCAACGATCAACACGTTCTCCATCGAACCGAACGATTGGCTCTCGAGCATCATCCGAATGATGTCTGTCACGCCCGACACCGAGCTTGCGAACTCGAGCTGCGTCGTCGCGTTCGAGACGAGCCTCGTCGGGGATCTGGACGTGGGCGACACGATCGAGGTCACCTTCCCGCCCGGCATGGCGCTCCGGGCTCCCGGAGCCTGCGGTCCCGTGCACATCCAGATCGGTGCCGCCGCTCCCGTCCTCGCGGCCGGAGCCGTTGCGGTTGCGCCCGTGCTCCCCGAGGGGCCCACGGTGACCATTCCCGTCCCGTCGACGATTCCGGCCCGCACCCGCGTCGCCATCTACTTCGGCAAGAAGGTCAGCTTGGTGAACCCGCCCTTCGGGACCAACTACACCGTCTCCGTCTCCACATCGGCCGATCCCGTGCCGATCCACAGCGATCCATACACGATCCGGCCGATCGAGGTCCGGGTCGGCGACGTCGGCGATCAAGATGACGGAGAGAAGGCGGAGCCGGAACGAGTTCGGGTTCGGAACATCCAGCCCCCCTACGGACGCCACAGATCGCGGTACGACATCTACGTCACCACGTCATCCTCCGAGAAGTTGTCCGGAGCCAGCGGCGACACGATTACCGTCACCTTCCCGTACGAGACGAAGCTGTCGGAGCGGTACGACCAGGCCGAGGTCTCCGTGAACGGCAGACCAGCGACGTTGCGCGTCGGCCTCTCACCGTCCGTTGCCGAAGTCGTGCTTCCCTCCGACCTGGAGATCTCCGCGGGCGAGACCGTCGTCCTGCAGTTCCGCGACGTCATCAACCCACCGGCCGGCACAGCCTACGAGATCGCCGTCCACACCAGCGCCGAGCCCGAAGACGCGTTCAGCAATCCGTACGACATCGTTGACGAAGTGACGCTCGCCGACGAAACGCTGGAAGACCTTGGCGGAAAGCTCGATCAACTCATCGCGCTGCTGCAGCAGAACGCGGCGCAAGAGCAGGCAACGCTCGAGTCCTTGCGTGCCGAGCTGGCCGGGCTGCGAAGTGCGCTCTCGAACCTCTCCGGCGACTTGCTCGGCCGTCTCCAACAGATCCTCGACGAGCTCTCCGACCAGTCCAGTCTCAGCGGAAGCATCCGCCAGATCCTTCGCGAGATCCGCGATTGCTTGGAGTCGCTTGAGTTCACCGGAACAGCCATCCCACCGGCGGAGCGGATGCCCGTACATGTCGTACTCACGATCGACGTGTCCGGCAGCATGGGGGACAACGACCCTGATAACGACCGGGAGAGCGGAGCGCTCGAACTGGTCGCCCGACTCGATCCTGCAAAGGACTTTGTCGGCGTCGTCACCTGGGATGATGCCGTCGACGTTTCGCTCAATCCGACCCATGATTTCGACACGGTCCGCGATGCGCTGAGCAGGATCACCGAAGATGGAGGCACGAGCTTCGATGCCGGCCTCAGGGCCGCGGTCGAGATGCTCGAAGGCGTCAGTGGGGACAGCAAGGTCATCGTCTTCCTCACCGACGGCGAACCTCAGACGTACACGCCGCCCGGAACCTCCGGGTCTTGGGTCGACCGCGCCAAGGCGGCAGGGATCCGGATCTACGCCATCGGCCTCGGGGATCGCTACTCCGAGCCGGACATCCGGAACCGGCTCGAGACGATGGCTTCGGTGACCGGCGGGGCGGCGTTCCACGCACAGCACGCGTCCGATCTGGTGCAGGTCTACAACGCGATCGCCAGCGCTCTCGCCGGCCCGTGGCAGATCGAGCTTCAGGGAGGCTGCGATGACTAGTCGACAGCTTCACCGGCGGATGCACTTCTCGGCTCCCACGGGCGGCCTCCTGCTGCTGCTCGTCGCAGGTCTGTCCTTCCACGCAGCCGGGGCGGAGCGGATTGTCTTCGCCTCCGACCGCGACGGCGACTTCGAGATCTACGTGATGGACGCAGACGGTACCGACGTGCGACAGCTGACCGACAACGACGCCTACGACGACCAGCCCGTCGTCTCCCCCGACGGCTCGTTGGTCGCGTTCGTCTCCAATCGTGACGGAAACGACGAGATCTACGTCATGGCGATCGACGGCGCGAACGTCGTTCGCCTGACCGACGACTCCGCCACCGACCAGCACCCGACGTGGTCGCCCGACGGGACGCAGATCGCGTTCGCGTCCAACCGGACCGGGGACCTTGAGATCTACACGATGTCGGCCGACGGAACCGGTCTGCGGAACCTCACGAACCAGCCGGCTGCCCAGGATGCCTTCCCCGCGTGGTCGCCGGACGGCGACCGGATCGCGTTCGTCTCCGATCGGGATGGCGGCGAGAACCTCTACACGATCGACGTCGACGGAGGCAACGTCGTGCAGCTGACCGACACCTCGGCGCGTGATCGCGATCCGGCGTGGTCTCCTGATGGAAGCCGGATTGCGTTCGCCTCCGATCGCGACGGTGACTTCGAGATCTACGTGATGAGCGCGGACGGAACCGATCCCGTTCGCCTGACCGACTCGCTTGGCGACGACACCGACCCGGCGTGGTCGCTCGATGGAGAGCGGATCGCGTTCGTCTCGACCCGCGACGCGAATCGTGAGATCTACACCATCGCCGCCGACGGCGCAGACCCGGTCAACCTCACCGCGAACCTCGCGAATGACGTTTCGCCCGGGTGGATGACGGTCAAGACGCTCGGAGCCGCGGAGATCACGCCCGAAAACGTCGACCAGCTCGAGCAACTGGCCATGCTCGGACGGGGGCACCCAAACGCCATGGACTGGTCCCCGGACGGGCAAACGCTGGCTGTCGCTTCCACCACTGGAGTGTGGCTCTACAACACTGTCGATCCGGGATTGCCCCCACTGCGTCTCGGAACTCACACCGATGCGGTGTGGGCGGTATGCTTTAGCCCGGATGGACAACTTCTCGCTTCCGGATCAAAAGACACCACAATCAAGCTGTGGGATCCCAACACGGGAGATGAGATCGCAACTCTCAGTGGCCATGCTGGTAGCATCAATCGCGTGACATTCGGCTCTGACGGCGCGCTGCTCGCCTCTGCATCCCGCGATGACACAGTCAGACTGTGGAACACCGCGATAGGCAAGGAGACGCAAACTCTCACTGGACACGCTGGCGATGTCATGTCCGTGGCATTCAGCCCTGACGGCAGGCTTCTTGCGTCTGGATCCGACGACGGGACGATCAAGCTGTGGAACACCAGCGATGGCACCGAAGTGAGAAGCTTGGCCGGACATGCTGAAGGTGAGGGTATCGCCCTGGTAGGTTTCTCTCGTGACGGCGAATCGCTTCACTCCGTGTCCTCTTATGAGCTGAGAACGTGGGACGTAGACACCGGCCACGCGATTCAGGCCTTCGACATCAGTGGATCCCGTTGGACGGGTTCTGTCACGCTCAGTCCAGATCGATCACTCCTTCTGTCCAACAACATCGAAGACGATCTCCACGTCTGGGATGTCGCCAACGGAGCGGAGCTGAGGACCCTTCCGGGGCATCGTGGAGGGAGCCTGGCCGTAGCGTCAGTCGCTTTCAGCCCCGACGGTCGGCTTCTCGCCACGGGAGCAGGAGATGACACAATCAGGCTGTGGGACGTCAGCACTTGGACACAGATCTCCAGACTCTCGCCCGGCTTCGGCGGTGTCCTCTCTGTGGCGATCGATCCGAACAGCCGCAGGCTGGCAGCCGCGGCTTCGTGCAGAAGCCTTTTATGGGTCTGGGATTTCGCTACCGGCGAGGAGATGCACAAGCTCGACGCAGACCCATGGTATGTCGTTTCGGTCGCCTTCTCTCCGGATGGACGCCTCCTCGCCTCAGGCGGACGGCACGGAGCCGTCAAGTTGTGGGATTCCTCAACCGGAGATGAGCTCGAGACAATCACTGGGAGCGCCAGCTGGAGCAACGTGGTGGCATTCAGCTCAGACCAGCGCTTTCTCGCGTTCGTATCTGACAATAGGACGATCAAGGTGTGGGATATCGCCAGCAGACTTGAGGTCTCTATCCTCGCTGGGCACACTGGTGTCATTCGTTCACTGGCATTCAGCCCAGATGGGCAGTCCCTCGTATCTGGCTCCTCAGACCACACGATTCGGTTGTGGGATGTTGCTACTGGAGACGAGCGGGCAGCATTCACCGGACACACTGAAGCAGTCTGGTCCGTCGCATTCAGTCCGGATGGCCGGCTCCTCGCGTCAGGATCTGATGACGGTACGATCAAGCTTTGGGATGTTGTCGCCGGGCGCGAACTCGAGATGCTCTGCGAGCAGACTGGTACCATCAACTCGGTGTCATTCAGCCCGGATGGCCGGCTTCTCGCCTGCGGGGTCGCAGCCTACGGGGCCACGGATGATACGATCAGGCTATTCGACGTTGAAGCTGGATTGGAGATCTGTGCGCTTCGGGGGCACGCCTACTCGGTCAACGCTGTCGTGTTCAGCACAGATGGTCGGCTCCTTGTCTCAGGGTCCGACGATGGCACGATCCGCCTGTGGGGAATCCCGGAGTGATGGACGAGGATACCGCGGGCTACAGGTCTCGAAGCGCGTTAACCAGACAGCGCTTGTGAAGCGAAGCTCCGCGCGGATGGGCTTCGTCTCGTGAAGCCACGACGGATCGTCGTCAACGATCGGATGCAGCGGGGACACGGCTACTAGCTTGTCTAGCGTCCGGGCGAGGTTCGACCGGCCTTTCCGGCCGGAACCTGGCTGATTCGTCTTCACGGCCATCGGGTTGCCTTCAGGTAGCTCGAAGCCTACAGTCTCCGTCCGGCCCGCGTCGATGGCGAGGCGACCAGGAATCTCGATCCGGTTCGTGCATGCCAACCCGCTCGCGTACGTCCGTGAGAGGCTCGCGCCGCTGAGGAGCAAGAGCAAGTGAGAATCAGACGCTTCCGAACGACGGACGCCCGCGAAGTCGGTCGACTGATCGCCGACACGTTCCGCGAGTTCAACCTGGCGTACGCGCCCCCGGACGAGCAAGAGAAGCTTCTCGGGCCGTTTCGCCACGCACGATCCCGGAGGGCCGAGAGGCAAGCGGAGATCGAACGGCTCATCCGGGCGCCGTGGGTCCTCGTCGCCGTCGACGAAGGGAGAATCGTCGGCGTTCTGCGAGGAAGTCCGGGCCGGCTGCACAGCCTGTTCGTCCGCAAGCAGGCTCATCGCCGCGGGATCGGACGGCGGCTGATGGACGCGTTCGAAAGGGAGTGTCGCCGGGCAGGCGTCGACACGATCACGATGCAATCGTCGTTGTACGCCGTTCCGTTCTACCAGGCCCTCGGCTACCGGCGCTCCACCGGCGTGCGAACCGGGCCGTGCTTCGACGGCGTGGACTTCCCCTACCAACCGATGAAGAAGATCCTCGCCCCCTGACGACCTCTCTTCTCCCCGGTCGCCCTCGACGGTAGGATGACCGAACGGAGGTCGCCGTGCCCGAGATCGTCGTACGCGACATGCAGCCGGAGGACGAGGACTTCGTCTCGACGTGTTCCCACGTCGACGAGTCCGCCGAGATCGACGCCTGCGGGCGCCGGCGCGCACGTCTTCTTCACGACCTGATCGACCGGGGCGCCGTCGTCAAGGCGGCCCTCCTCAACGGAACCCCCGTCGGGTTCGCCCACGGCGTCCCGATCGAGCTCTCGTCGTGGGGCCCGGTCGGAGAGCGACTGACGGTGATCCCCTGCCTCTACGTGCAAGACCGATCGGCCCGACAGGGGATCGGCCGCGCCCTGATCGCGGCGGTCGAGGCCGACGCCCGCCGCACCGGCCGGTGCGGGACAACGACGATGGCCTATCGCGACCTCCCGGGAGCGGAGTGGTTCATGCCCGCCGCCTTCTTCGAACACCTCGGGTACGAGGAAGTCGACGGCCGTGGGCGGTACGTCCTTCTCTGGAAGCCGTTCACCGACGACGCCGAGAGTCCTCGTTTCCTCGATCCGGCCTACGCGTACGTGCCTGTCGCGGGGAAGGTCGTCGTCGACCTGTTCTGGAACGGCTTCTGTCCGACGAGCGACATCGAGGCGGAGCGCGTGCGCAACGTCTGCGCCGAGTTCGACGATCAGGTCATCCTGAACGCGTCCTGCGCCGAGGATCGGAACGCCCTTCTGGCCTGTCAGATCCCGCGCGCGATCTACGTCGACGGCACGGAGATCGGGTGGGGGTACGAGGCGCCGAAGGACGGGATCCGAGTCGCGATCGAGCGGGCGCTCGAGACGTCGGGGGCGTAGGTCCCGGCGGGATCTGGTCTTCGATCGACGCCGCGTCGATTGCCGGCCGGCGTCTCCTCGGCTACGATCGCCTCCACTCGGAGAAGGCCGCGGAGCCTGTGGAATCCGCCGCGGCAGTCATCCGACAAGGCGAGTCGGCTCTTCCGGTCGCTGGCTGACAGACGGCAACCGCGGCGCAAGGCAAGGAGATGGCATGGCTGAGCAGTCGGTCGGACCGATGGGGGAAGCGTTCGAGATTCCGGATGCCCAGGCGCACGCCGCGGAGTTCGAGCGGGTGCGCGCGCTCGCCGAGGCCGCGCGCGCCGACGGCAAGGAGATCGTCGTCGTCGTCGGGCTCGGCTTCGTTGGCGCCGTGATGGCGGCGATCATCGCCGACAGCGAGGTTCCGGAGACCGGCCGGCCGGGCAAGTTCGTCATCGGCCTTCAGCGGCCGAGCCGCCGCAGCTTCTGGAAGGTGCCGGTGCTCAACCGCGGCGAGTCCCCCGTCAAGAGCGAGGACCCGACCGTCGATGCCCTCATCGCCCGCTGCGTGCACGAGAAGAAGACGCTCACCGCGACGTTCGTCAACGAGAGCCTCTCGCTCGCCGACTGTGTGGTCGTCGACGTGCAGTGCGACTACATCAAGCGGGATCTCGGCAACATGCGTTCGGGCGAGGCCGACATGCGCGCGCTCGAGGCGACCTTGCGGACGATCGGCGAGAACGTGCCCGCCGATTGCCTCGTCCTCATCGAAACGACCGTCGCCCCGGGCACGACCGAGTTCGTCGCCTTCCCGATCATGAAGGCGGCGTTCGAGAAGCGTGGGATCACGTCCGATCCGGTCCTCGCGCACAGCTTCGAGCGCGTGATGCCGGGACGGGAGTACGTCTCGTCGATTCGCAACTTCTGGCGCGTCTGCGCCGGCTGCACCGACGAATCGCGGCAGCGCGTCGAGACGTTCCTCCGCGACGTGCTGAACACCGACGACTACCCGCTCACGGTGATGGATCGCCCGATCGAGTCGGAGACGACGAAAATCGTCGAGAACACGTACCGCGCAACGATCCTAGCCCTGCTGAACGAGTGGAGCCTGTTCGCCGAGCGAAACGGCGTCGACCTGATCAAGGTGATCGAGGCGATCCGGATGCGCCCGACCCACAACAACATCATGTTCCCCGGCCCGGGGATCGGCGGCTACTGCCTCCCCAAGGACGGCGGGCTCGGCTACTGGGCGTACCGGCGCATCCTCGGCTTCACCGACGGGGAAGGGATTTTCCGGATCACGCCGCAGGCGCTCGACATCAACGACACCCGCGGCCTCCACGTAGCCGAGCTGGCGCGCGAGGTTCTGCGCGAGCGGGGGCAGCACATCGCCGGAGCCAAGATCCTCGTCTGCGGAGCCAGCTACCGTCAGGACGTCGGGGATACCCGCTACAGCGGTTCCGAGGTCGTCGTCCGCAAGCTCGCCGAGATGCGGGCCGAGATCCGGGTCCACGACCCGTACGTAGGCCACTGGGACGAATTCGAGAACCAGGACGCGAATCTCGAGGAGGGCACCTCACTCGCCCGCTTCTTCACCAACCAGGATCATCTCCACGCACTCACCGTCGGGCACGATCTCGCCGAATCCGTGGCCGGCGTCGACGCGATCGTCCTCGCCGTTCCGCACGATACCTACGTCGACCTCAGCCCGGACGACGTCGTCGCGTGGGCGGGCGGCCCGCTGGCGGTGATCGACTGCTTCGGGATCCTGAAGGACGAGCAGATCCGCCGGTACTTCGAGCTCGGCTGCGAGGTCAAGGCCCTCGGACGCGGCCACGTCCGGCGGATCCGCGAGGACGTGCGCCGAACGACGTAGCCCGCGCCTCGGGGCACGGCGAGTGCTGGCGGCGGCTGTGGACGTGCGCTACCCGGCGGACGCGCTCGTACGGTCGAGCGACTCTCGGATCGACGGCACCACGACCGGACTCTCGAACTCCGAGGCGAGGATGTCCATCACGACCGTGTCGTGCGCCACGCCCCCGAGGATCCTCGACTCCCGGAGAACTCCGACGCGCTTGAACCCGACGCGCTCGTAGCAGCGGATCGCGCGCGTGTTGAACGCATACGCGCCGAGTTCGACGCTGTTCAGGTTGAGGATGTTGAACCCGTAGTCGAGGAGGAGCGTGACCGCCTCCTGACCGACCCCACGCCCCCAGAACTCCTTCTCTCCGATCATGATCGCCAGCTGCGCGCGCCGGTTCTCGGGGATTCGGTTGAACAGCGCGCACCATCCGAGCGGGCGATCCGACTCGACGTCGGCGATGACGAGCAGATGCTTGAGCATCTCCTTCGCCCGCGCCGGATCCTCGTAGGTGAGCGTCGCCGGGGTGGAGTACCCGTTCATCGACGCTTGGAGGATCACTTCGAGATCGTTGTCCCACTTCTTGAACCACTCCGCGTCGCCGTCCGTCCGGGGTGCGAGATAGCACGTCGTGCCGACCAGTCGACGGTGGTGAGTCATCGTCGTCGTCCTCCTCCTGGATCCTCGTGCTGACCAAAAAGGGCAGACCGGCAATGGCCTACCCATCTCATCATATCCGCACCAAACCGCGGATCCTCGATCGTCGCAGAGGATACGAGTGCGCCGCTCGAGGAGCAAGCCGATTGCGCAGTCGAGAAGAGCTGCGAAGGTTTCCCTCGACCGCGCGCCTGCCGCTACCCTCCTATTGTGAGGGCGATGCTGTGAAGCCAAAGCGAATCGTCGTCAACGAACGAATGCAGCGGGGCTACGTCTACCGGCTCGTCGAGCCGGCCGGGAGGAGGTTTGACCCCGAATTCCGGCCGGAGCTGACGCCGCAAGAGATGCTCGCCGTCGGCGTCTTCGGCGGGAAGTACCTCACCAACTGCCGCGACGAGTTCCCGGCCGATTGGTTCACGACGGCTCGGCTCTCGCCCACGCGGCGCGATCCCTCGCTCAACTTCTTCGGCGTCGACGCGTCGAAGCCGCTCGCGTACTGGCGTGCCAAGGGCTGGATCGACGACGACGATCCGCGCGGCTGGTTCCAGTGGTACTGCCGATACTACCTCGGCCGCCGCGGCCCGGACGACGCGCGACAGATCGCACGCTGGCGTGCGATGCGCCGTCACGTCGCCCAGCTTCTCAAGAACTGCGCTCCGGGAGACCTCGACTGCCGACCGCGCCAGCGCCAGGCCCTCCTCCACTGGGCGTACGACAGCCGCAGGATCTAGCACAGCTGCACTTCCTAGTGCTGGATCTCCAATCCGGACGGCGCCGATCCGGGGAACCCGTAGATCGGCGTCCCGGTCAATGCGCCCGTCGCCGGATCGATCTGAACGATCCGGTGGCGATCGACGTCGATCGCCCACAGGACGCCGTCGTAGAGGTCGATCGCCGCCACGGGGAAGACCTCCGACGTGATCTCGACCGGGTCCCCGGCGATCTGAAGCTGCGTGTTCGACATGATGTCGTACCCGGCGATCATCTCGATCTCGTAGAACAGGTGCGTCTCCCCTTCGAGGTACCACAGCCGGCCGAGCGTGTTCGGGCGCGGGGTCCAATCGAGCCCCTGCGGCGCCCACAAGAACGGGACGTTGGCCACTTCCGGCGAGGTCGCCTTGAAGTAGGACTGACCGTACGACTCGTAGACCTGCCCGTCCGGCGGGTTGAGGCGGTAGAGCTTCCGGGTCAGCCCGTCGACGTGCCAGACCTGCTTCTGGCCGACCGCACCGTAGGTCGTCTGCATCGGTGACTGTCCGGGAGCGGTCAGCTCCTGTTCGAGCGCGCCGGTGACCGGATCGAGGTAGAGGATCCGCTGGATCCCTTCGTTCGCGCAGGCGACGACAAGCCTCGTCTGGCCAGCGACCTCGGCGATCGCCACGCCGCGCGGCTCCTTGGCCGGGAGGTCGAAGAAGTCGAGCGTGTTCCCCGTCATGTCCAACTTGTAGACGCGATCGAGGTTTTCGTCGCTGAGCCAGATCGCAGGATCGACGGTGATCGTCACCGTCGCGGTGTCCGTCTTCCCGCTCTGATCTCGAACCAGGAGCGTCAGCGTGAACGTGCCCGCCTGCTGGTACGTGTACGTCCCCGTCGCTTCGGTCGATTCGGCCTCGGTGCCGAAGCCCCAATGGTAGTAGCTGATCCCGTCAGCCCCGGTCGACCCGCTTCCGTCAAACGAGATCGTGAGCGGGACGGTCCCCGACGTCGTGTCGACGACGATCACCGCCTCGGCTCGTTGGAAGAGGGTGCATCCGCCGATCGATAGTGCGGCGCCGATCGCGAGGCAGACGATGAGAGAGATCCTGTTCGACATGCCGACCTCCTTGTCGCGAGATCCTACAAGAACCCCACGACGCCGGTCCAGGACCAGGACGCCTCCGAGACGCCGGCCGCTCAGTCGGCGTCGAACAACCCGAGCTGCTCGCCGGTCGGCGCCAGACTCGGCTGAACCGACGTGGCGATCCTGCGAGCGGCGCAGAGCGCGTCGAACCGTTCGAACAGGGCGTCCGCGTCCGGCGACGGGCACATGTAGGCGTCGCCGTAGCGCATCTCGTAGCGCGATCGCAGTCCGGGGAAGAACTCGTCGAGGCGGGCGTAGAAGTAGTCCCGCTGGCGGTCGCGCAGACTCATCCCGAACCAGGGAACGATCGCGCCGACACCGCACGCGCTCGCCCGATCGACGATCGAGGAGACGTTCTCCCACGTATCCTCGATGAACGGGAGCGTCGGCATCAGCGCGATCCGCGTCTCGACACCGCCGTCGGACAGAACTCGAAGCGCCCGGAACCGCGCGGACGGCGGCGGTGCACTCGGTTCGATCTTGCACGCCAGGTCGTCGTCGACCGTCGTAATCGTCAGCGAGACCACCGATCGCGCCCCGCGCGCGATCTTCTGCAGGATCGGCAGGTCCCGCAGCACGAGGTCGCTCTTGGTGACGACGTGCACGCCGAATCCGTAGGCGGCGATCACCTCGAGCGCCCGCCGTGTCAGACCGACCTCCGCCTCGAGCGGCATGTACGGATCGTTCATCGATCCGGTCCCGACGACGCCCTTCTTCCGCTTCCGCCGCAGCTCGTTCTCCAGGAGGTCGATCGCGTTCGCCTTGATCAGGACGTCCCGATCGAACGCGTCAATTCCGTAGCAGAGGCTGCGCGAATCGCAGTAGATGCAGTGATGCTGACAGCCGCGGTACAGGTTCATCCCGTAATCGAGGCCGAAGTAGGTGTCGAGGCCCCGCACCCTCGAAACGAGGGTCTTGGCCCGGATCTCCTTGATCACGATCCTCCGAGTGTACCGCGTGAACGTCGCTCATCATCCTTTCATCACCCGC
>Ga0180430_10000529_pt1 | contig 41360 bp, 39 predicted proteins | sample SS_ome_9_FD_132999 | JGI IMG/M metagenome (GOLD analysis project Ga0180430, IMG submission 132999) | Hypersaline lake sediment archaeal communities from the Salton Sea, California, USA - SS_1_S_2 metaG | ecosystem: Environmental > Aquatic > Non-marine Saline and Alkaline > Hypersaline >...
CATACACTTTATTAACAAGTCCTGTTCCGAAAATAATCTGGTATTGGCCAGAGCTCGAAAAGGCTCCTTTTACACCTTCCAGCTCTTCGACCTTTTCCTGGTCGATTTTCGTTTCGTCCTTGATCACCAAACGAAGCCTTGTCGCACAATGAGCTGCACTGATGACATTATCTTCTCCGCCAAGAAGCTGTATAAGACGTACGGCGATTTCTTTGTGATTCATGATGACTCCTCCTTTTTTTTAAAAAAAAAGCAGAAAAGACCTAAAATTCACCAACGAATGGCGGATAGATTCTCCCCATTCATCTAGCAAATTTTAGGTCTTGCCTGCTTTACCAGTCACAATCCCCGGTATTTATTTTTTAATACGCTTTCATTTTATTATGTGATAACGCTTTCGTCAACTACTTTTTTATTTTCTGTGAAAATCGACCTAAAAAAGCCTGATCGCGCGTTATCAGGCGGTATTACCTATAGGAATCATTTAAACGCTGGACATGCAGCGTAATATATCCGACTTCCGATTCCGGAAGATGAAGATCATATTCAGTTTTCACGTAATCCGCCAGCCCTGCCGCACACTGGTAGCTTTCAGGATACTTTTTCCGGATGAAATAAAGCATGTCATCGTCCATGACATGAAACGCTTCATTTGATTCCAGCCTGTTGATGGCATACCTGAGATGCGTGACAAGACGCTGATATGAGATGCTGTTTTCGTCAATCTTCTGATTGAAACAGCATTCGATTTTTTCTATCAATTCTTTGATGATGTTCGTGTATTTAAGCGTCTTCTGCATGTTTTCCGCATCCATTTTTGCGGTATGAATATGCAGCGCAATATAACCCGCTTCATCATCAGGCAATTCGACTTTCAATTTTTCTTTGACCAAATCGATTGCCCAGAGTCCGATCTCATATTCTTTTTTATAAAGCGCTTTGATTTCATTTAATAATTTATTTTGAATGACGAATCCTTTGCGGACTCGCTCGATCGCAAATGACAAATGATCCACAAGGGCGATGTGGATATGATCACTCAACGGTGCGGACAGCCGCCCTTCCGCATAGCTGATGATCTCTTCGGCAGCTTCAATATGTTCTTCCGGAAGTGTTTCGAGGATTTGTTTAAACTTTTCATTTTCTTCATGAATGGTAAAAATTTTTTCTACCTTGTTTCTTGGAATGGTATCGTTTTTGCCTTTTTGAAAAGCGATACCAGGCCCCATGACAATTTTTTCTTGACCATCCTCCTTTATGATTGCTGCATTGTTGTTCAATACTTTATAGATTTTCAAAGCCGTCACCCACTTCCCGTTATGAGTGGGATTTTACCTTGTTTAAGTTCCCGTGTAAAGAGTTGGTCCGGCTCTTACCCTCTTCACCGCTTTTTGGCAAACAGCCCGGTTGGGTTCTGTCGTAAAACTGCCGGGCATCGCTCTCTTACAGCCCGACATCCGCTCTGTTGATTCTTCTCTTTTTTCCGAAAAGCCGCCTGCCTGATAAGCATCGGCAGCCTGATATGTACCGCCGGCGAACGCCATCACCTTCATCTGAGTCTCTCTGACAGGCACCACCGCATTCAGCAGCACGGCCGTCCATAATTTTAAAAATGATATCAAACCTTTCATACCGATCCCCTCCAGTTTCGTTGTGATAAAACTAGCAACTCTATTAAACTTTCTTGCTCTATCTTATCCCAGCAAAATGAAAATGTTTGTCACAATGTGTGTGCAAAATGATTCTAGTTTTTAGAAGTTTTGTTGAAAACTGATGGAAACGCATGATTCAACGGAAACAAACCATGAATGTAACTTACTCACAGCTTATCCTAAGAATAAACACATATTACCCACAGGGTATATCCACATATCCACATATTTATTCAACATTTAGTATAAGAACGTATATTCCCTACAATATCTATACACAAGTTTATTCACTTATACACAGTAAATTGTGCATAAATCTAAAGACATCCACTCCAATACATTGAATCTTTGAAAATTATTTCTATATATAGAAGGATTTTTTTGAAACTGAGAGAATATTTTAAAAGTTCGAAACTCTAAGGATTACAAAGAAACCATTTATCCGTAAGGGGGAAAACAGATTGAGAAAAAGTATCATGCGCTATTTCGTTATGGCTTTTATTCTATTATTTTCGTTATCCACATTCCTCACCGGAGTGCAGGCAACATCCGTTCCCGATCAAAAGTCGCCTGAACTTGAGAAAGCTGAAATCTACGGTGATATTGATGTGACGTCTGATAAACAGACAACAGTTATTGTGGAGCTGAAAGAAAAGTCGCTTGCCGAAGCAAAAGCGGATGGGGAAAAGCAAACGAAAGCTTCTTTAAAAACCGCTCGCAGCAAAGCGAAAAACAGTGCGCTGAAAACACTCAAAAAAGCGAAAATAAACCGCGAATACGACCGTGTATTTTCGGGTTTTTCAATGAAACTGCCGGCCAGTGAAATTCCGAAGCTGCTCGCCGTCAAGGAAGTAAAAGCGGTTTATCCGAACGCAGCTTACAAACCTGACAGCATAAAAGGAAAAGACGTGACACTTGCAGCGGATGCCATTTATCCACAGATGGATAAAAGTGCACCGTACATCGGAGCAGATCAGGCATGGAAATCAGGCTATACCGGTAAAGGCATTAAGGTAGCTGTCATTGACACGGGTGTGGATTACACACATCCTGACTTAAAGAAAAATTTCGGCCCATATAAGGGGTATGACTTTGTGGATAATGACTATGATCCACAAGAAACACCGGCAGGCGACCCGCGCGGAGAAGCGACTGATCACGGCACCCATGTTGCGGGGACCATCGCCGCGAACGGTCAGATTAAAGGGGTGGCGCCTGAAGCAACGCTTCTTGCTTACCGTGTGCTCGGCCCCGGCGGCTCAGGAACAACCGAGAACGTGATTGCAGGCATTGAAAAAGCCGTCGCGGACGGAGCAAAAGTGATGAACCTCTCATTGGGCAATTCACTGAACAGCCCTGATTATGCAACAAGCATCGCACTGGACTGGGCGATGGCCGAAGGAGTTGTCGCCGTTACGTCAAACGGAAACAGCGGACCGGAAAACTGGACGGTCGGCTCGCCGGGAACTTCAAGGGATGCGATTTCCGTCGGCGCCTCGCAGCTTCCATATAATGAATATTCTGTGACACTTCCTTCGTATTCGTCAGCAAAAGTGATGGGATACCAGGAGGAAAAAGATCTTGAAGCTTTGAACGGTCAAGACGTGGAACTTGTCGAAGCCGGCATCGGACAAGCTGACGATTTCAAAGGCAAAGATGTGAAAGGAAAAGTAGCGGTTATCCAGAGAGGCGTCATTCCATTTGTGGATAAGGCCGAAAACGCCAAAAACGCCGGTGCTGTCGGAGCCGTGATTTACAATAATGTAACAGGGGAAATCGAGGCCAACGTTATGGGGATGGCTGTACCGACTGTCAAATTGTCGAAAGAAGAGGGCGAAAAGCTTGTTCAGCAGATCAAAGAAGGGAAACGCTCTGCTGACTTTTCTTTCAAATTGGACAAAAAGCTCGGGGAAACGATTGCCTCCTTCTCGTCGCGCGGACCTGTCATGGATACATGGATGATTAAACCTGACGTTTCAGCGCCAGGCGTCAATATCGTCAGCACCATTCCGACCCACGATCCGAAAAACCCTCACGGTTACGGTTCAAAGCAGGGTACAAGCATGGCTTCCCCGCATGTCGCGGGAACGGCAGCCCTATTAAAGCAGGCCAAACCGGATTGGACGCCAGAGCAAATCAAAGGCGTGCTGATGAATACGGCGGAAAAATTGACGGATGAAAACGGAAAGCCTCTCCCTCACAATACGCAAGGAGCGGGCAGCATCCGCATCATCGAGGCCCTTCATGCTTCATCAATTGTAACGCCGGGCAGCCACTCATACGGAACGTTCCTGAAAGACAAAGGAAAACAAACGAAAAAACAAGCGTTCACAATTGAAAACCTTTCTTCATTCAGAAAAGCCTATCAGCTCGAATACTCCTTTAAAGGAGCGGGCATCACGGTATCAGGAACGGAACGAGTCGTGGTACCGGCCCATCAAACAGGTAAAGCAACGGCAAAAGTAACCGTCAATTCCGCCAAAACGAAAGCAGGCACATATGAAGGCACGGTTTACGTCCGTGAAGGAGGTAGAAAAGTCGCCGAAATTCCGCTCCTGTTGATCGTCAAAGAGCCTGACTACCCGCGCGTCACATCCGTAACAGTTGAACCGGGGGCAAAGCAGGGTGCTTACACGATCGAAGCCTACCTGCCGGGCGGGGCTGAAGAGCTCGCATTTCTCGTCTATGATGAAAATCTGAACCTTCTCGGGCAGGCCGGCGTTTATAAAAACCAAGGCAAAGGCTATCAATCTTATCAATGGAACGGCAAAATCAATGACGCCGCAACCCTTAAGTCCGGAAAATACTATATGCTAGCCTATGCGTCCGCCAAAGGAAAATCAAGCTACATTCTGACGGAAGACCCTTTTATCGTCGAATAATGACAAGCCTTGTTGAGAACCACTCAACAAGGCTTTTATATGTTAAAATACGGATAATGCGTTCAGGAGAAGCTCTCCCTTCTCTTCAAAACGTGAAAAAAGCAATCGGAGGACATCGTATATATGCTTTCTTTTATCGTATTATTCGGCTTATCCTTCCTTATTGTCTGCTTTATATTTTTCACGATTTTGTACTTCGCCGTCAACCTGCAGAAGCGCGAGCCCAAGCCTTTTCAAAAAGCAACGGAGCAAACCGTCGATACCGTCATCCTCGTTCCGCTCAGCTGGCTGTTTACCGCTTTATACATATGCATTCTGTTTATTCTTTTCCCGATCCGCCATTTTCTCGATTTTTTTCAGCAAAAACGTTAAATTGACTGATGAAACGCTTCGGCCAGCAGCCGGTAAGATTCCAGCCTGTCTTGAAAATCGTGGGTGATCGTCACCGCCATGATTTCATCCGTTCCGTAAGCGCCGGCCAGTTCAAGCAGCTGTTCCTTCACCTGCCGCGGCGTCCCGATGACCATCCGTTTTCGATTGTCTTCCACTCTCTTTCTTTCATAAGGAGAATATTGATATGACAGCGCCGTTTCCAATGATGGAAAGCCTTCGGTCACTATCCCCTGTTCATTGGCTAATAAAGAGAAATCCAAGCTTTTTGCAAGGTTCTCCGCTTTCTCTTCTGTCTCAGCGCAAATCACAAATACAGCAATGATCACGTTTGGCTGTTCACCCAATACAGAAGGTTCGAACCTCTCTTTGTAAAGTCTGGCCGCCTCTTCTCCGCCTTCGCCGTTAATAAATTGGGCAAATGTATACGATGCCCCTGTTTGGGCGGCAAGCCTCGCGCTTTCCCCTGAGGAGCCGAGCAGCCAGACAGCGGGCGCTGCGGCCACGTTCGGCGATGCGATCAAGTTGGGAAAGCGGTGGTGTTCATCGGCTTGATCGTGTAAATATGTGACGAGATCCTGAATTTGTTCGGGATATTGGTCAGTCATCCGTCTTCCTCCATTTTGAAGAGCCATGGAAGCGATCGGCATCCCTCCCGGAGCACGTCCGCCACCGAGATCAATCCTTCCGGGCGCAAGTCCTTCCAAGACGCGGAAGTTTTCTGCCACCTTGTAGGCGCTGTAATGGGGAAGCATGACGCCGCCGGATCCTATACGGATCTTCTCTGTTTTAGCCGCAAGATAACCGATCAGAACCTCCGGACTTGATCCTGCCAAGTTTCTTGAAAAATGGTGCTCGGAAACCCAAAATCTCTTGTATCCGAGGCGCTCCGCCGCTTGCGCGAGCTCCACCGTATGCTGTAAAGCCTGTTCAGGTGTGCTTCCTTCAGAAACGGGAGTCTGATCAAGTATGCTTAATGACAACATCTTTTTCACCCCAAGTCTTCGTTTACTTTTCCTGCGCAAAAAGAAATAATAGTATCATGGATAAACCTAAAGGAGCTCCTAATACTGATGAATGAGACGAAGCAAAAAACGCACCCGCCAGTCGTAGAAGAACGCTTTGCAAAAGGCTGTTTATTCGGAATCCTTTTCAGTCTTCCCTTTTGGCTGATGTTTTATCTTTTTCTTCAATACATGCTGACAAGATAAGTCCCCTCCGAGTCGGAGGGGACGTTCCTTACCTTTTGTTCAAACCTTTTCCTTTAACGAATTCATTCATATACGCACGCGGCGGCTTTCTGAGGCTGCCGGTGATCTGGTCTGTCCATTTGTCAGACCGTTTGCCGTCTGTCCGCTTTTGATAATAGTTTGAAATCGTTTCGTCATATGCGGACATATGTTTTTTAAACTCGGCATCGTCCGCTTGATAGGCATTTTCATGATAAATGTGATCAAACGGCAGACGCGGCTTTTTATCCGACAGGTTGGCCGGATGGCCGACGACAAGCCCGAACAGCGGCAGAACGTATTCAGGTGTTTCCAGAAGCTCGGAGACTTCGTTCAAGTTATTGCGAATCCCGCCGATATAGCAGATGCCGAGGCCCATTGATTCGGCCGCTATTGACATATTTTGAGCGGCAAGAGCTGCATCGATGACGCTGACCATAAAGGTCTCCGTCCCTTCAAGAGAAGCTGTGATATCTACACCCTTTTCCCGGGCCATTTTGTCATGCCGGTAAAGGTCTGCGCAAAATACAAACAGATGGCCGTTTTTTTCAACATATGGCTGATTTCCGGCCAATTCCGCAAGCTTGCGCTTCTTGTCCGGGTCGGTGACACCGATGATTGAATAAGCTTGAATATAGCTGGACGTCGATGCGCTTTGAGCGCTCTCCACAAGCAGGCGAACCTCTTCTTCGGTCAGGAGCTGATCTGTAAAAGACCTGATCGAACGGTGATTTAAAATAGTTTCAATCGTTTTATTCATCCTTTTACCTCCTCAACCTTTATCATATCCAATATCTGCTTTTCCCTAAAGCAAAACGGTTTGGCGGACTGCAGATGGATTCAATTTCATATGGTAAAATGATAGAATCGTCTTACAATTTTTGAAGCGGAAAGGGAGATGACGGTGAAGTCCGTAATTGAAGAATTAGATGCATTATATCCGGAAATGATCGAACTCAGGAGACATTTTCACCAATATCCGGAGCTTTCCCACCGCGAGGTCAATACACCGCGCACCATTGCAAATTACTTGGAAAACCTCGGGATTGACGTGAGAACAAATGTCGGCGGACAAGGGGTCGTCGGTCATATTAAAGGCGGCCGCCCCGGCAAGACGGTCGCCTTGAGAGCCGATTTCGACGCTCTGCCATTACAGGATCAAAAAAATGTTCCGTACCGGTCAACTGGCCCCGGCGTCATGCACGCTTGCGGACACGATGCTCACACGTCGGCTCTCCTCACAGCCGCAAAAGCCCTGGCAAAGCATCAAAAAGACTTGAAAGGAAATGTCGTGCTGATCCATCAATTCGGTGAAGAGGTCACACCAGGCGGCGCCAAGCCGATGATTGAAGCCGGCTGTCTCGAAGGCGTGGATGCCATTTTCGGCACCCACATCTGGGCTCCGATGCCCGTCGGTCAAGTCGGTGTTACATCAGGCCCGATGATGGCAGCCGCTGATAAATTTAAAGTCACGATATCCGGGCGGGGCGGACACGGAGGCGCGCCTCACTTAACGACAGATGCTTTAATAACAGGAGCCTCAGTCGTCAACCATCTCCAGCAAATCGTCAGCCGCAGAATCGATCCGACGGAAGCAGCCGTCTTGTCGATCGGAACGTTTCATTCAGGCCAGGCGTTTAACGTCATCGCCGAAGAAGCGGTCATTGAAGGAACGGTCCGCACCTTTTCAAAGCATGTCCAAGAGACGATCATCGCCGAGATGGAACGCGTCATCAAGGGCGTCTGCGACAGCAACGGCGCTTCATTTTCACTCGATTATGAAAAAGGCTACCCGCCTGTCGTCAACCATGAAAAAGAAACGGACATCGTCCGCCAATGTGCCAAACGAATCGTCGGCCCTGAAGCCGTCATCGAACTCGAACCGAATATGATCGGCGAAGATTTCTCTTATTATCTAGAACATGTCCCTGGATCATTCTTTTTTACCGGCGCGGGCAATCCGCAGACTGGAGCCGTTTACCCGCACCATCACCCGCTGTTTGATATCGATGAAAAAGGCATGCTGAACGCGGCGAAAATTCTTGTGTCGGCAGCTCTCGCATTTTTAAACCAAGATTAAAGACAGCCTGATTCGGCTGTCTTTTTTACTTAAACATATACCCTTTATATTTTGTCAGCTGGCAGCTGGCGTTATAAACGATCGCATAGCCGATCAAAGCAGACAACACAGAGCTCCCTCCGTAGCTGATGAACAGAAGGGGAACGCCCGTAACCGGCATCAGTCCGACGTTCATTCCGATATTTTGGAATGTATGGATGACGATCAGCGCCGTATACCCGACACAGAAAAATGACGCAAACTTATTATAAGGATGTATCTTATCGATCAGTACGACAAGCCGGTAAATGAAAAGGAAAAACAGGATGACGACAAAAGTACAGCCAATAAAACCGAAACTTTCCCCGATGACGGCAAAGATGAAATCGGTTTGGCCTTCAGGAACGTAGACTTTCAAATTGTTCATACCCGTTCCGAAGATTTCTCCAGAGCCGATCGCCGTAACGGCCTTTTCGGTCTGATACGTATCGTTCGCGTCCTGCTGGCTCGAATCGACCCATGTCATCACCCGGTTGATCTGATATTGCTGGATGTGCAGCGTATCCTTCGAAAACTCCGGAAAATTGATCACAAAAAACAGAACGAGCAGTACGAGGGTGATTCCTGCCCCCGCCACAATCGAAATCAGCTTCCAGTTTACACCTGATAAAAACACCATAACGGCGACAAAGAACATGCAGATACCGGCCGTACCGGCGTCCTGCATTAAAATCAAACCGACCGGAACCGCAGATACCCCTGCGATTTTCAGCAAAAGGTGAACATCCTCCTGCATCGAGCGCGAGCCTTTCGGACTTGCTTTGGAAATCACCGAAGCCAGCATCATAATCAGGCCGATTTTCATAAATTCCGACGGCTGCAGCGTGACCGAACCAAATTGAAACCAGCTTTTCGCTCCTTTGATAATCGGTGCGATCGACGTTGGACTGAACTTTAACACGATCAATGACAAGATGCCGAATAGATATATGTATATGCTGAATTTTTCAAGCTGCTCCAGATCAAAATAGAGAAAGCCGACGATCACCGAAATGCCGAGCAGATAAAAGAACAATTGCTTTGCCGGATAGCCCTTCAGTGAAAAAGACGGCTCTGCAGCGTAAACAGCGATCACACTGATTAAAAAGAACATAGCTAATATAAAAATCAAATCTCCCTGATAATAGGGACTTGTCGTATTTTTCTTCTGACCCATTGTACCCCGCCTTATTTCTTCATCAAAAGCACTAACTTTCATTATAACATGAACAACCGTTCACATTGCGAAAAAGGGTGAATAAAATAACAGCCTGCATGCATCAGGCTGTTATTTGAACATATAGCTTTGATACTTTGTTAACTGGCAGCTTGAATTGTAGACAACCGCGAAGCCGATCAAGGTTGCTACGACTGAGCTTCCTCCATAGCTGACCAAAAGCAGCGGGACGCCGGTCACGGGCATAATGCCGATATTCATTCCGATATTTTGAAAGGTATGAATGACAATTAAAGCGGTAAAGCCCGCACAGAAAAATGAGGCAAACCTGCTGAACGGATGTATTCGGTCTATGAGCACGACAAGCCGGTAAATTAGGAAGAAAAACATAATGACAACAAAAGTGCATCCGACAAACCCGAAGCTCTCGCCGATGACGGCAAAAATAAAGTCTGTTTGCGCCTCAGGTACATAGACTTGAAGATCGCTTACACCATTTCCAAATACTTTCCCCGAACCGATCGCCAGCTGCGCCCTTTCGACCTGCATTTTATCGTCGGCATTCTGTTCGCTCGGATTGACCCAGGTCATGACGCGGTTGATTTGGTATTGTTCAACCCCGAGTGCTCCCGCGACATCGGGAAATTTGATAATGACAAACAAAATCAAAACAATGACTGTAAGACCCGTTCCGAAGATGAGAGAAATCAATTTCCAGTTCACGCCCGACAGGAATACCATCACAAGAATGACAAACGCGACGATTCCGGCTGTACCCGTATCCTGTTCTAAAATCAAGCCGAACGGAACAATGATAATACCGGCGATTTTCAGCAGAAAGATGCAGTCTTCTTTCAACGTACGCTTGCCGACAGGCCCGTTTTTCGACATGAAGGAAGCCAAATACATGATCAGCCCGATTTTCATGAATTCCGACGGCTGCAGCGTAAACCCGGGAAGCATAAACCAGCTTTTGGCACCGTTGATAACCGGCGCAAACCTGTATGATCCGATATATGCCGGACTGAACTTTAACACGATCAGCATCAAAATCCCGAGCAGATAAAAATAAAAGCTGAGCTTTTCAAGCTGCTCCAAATCAAAATAAAGAAACACGATGATGATAAAGGCCCCCAGCAAATAGTAAAGGGACTGTTTCATCGCAAAGGGTTCATTATATTGATTAAACTGCTGAGCGGCGTACACAGCCACAACGCTTATGATAAAAAAGACAATATAGACAAAAATCAAATCCCCCTGATAAAAGGGATTTGTAATATTCTTTTTCTGACTCATTCGAAATCCCGCCCTTATAATATGACACGATGAAATAATCCAGGAAGACGGCATCCGCTTCCTCACAAATGACATGACGTACAAAAGAATAAAATGTTTCGATTTTATTGCGAACAAATTCCTATTCTATTTTAAAGGATTTTTCCAACTATTGTCGAATGTGATAAATTCATTGATTTTTGATTGATTTGTATTAAAATGAGTAATGTTGCATAAAATTAAACTTTTGCCTCCGGCAGAAGCGATACAGAATCACCAATTCATAAGGAGTTTTTCATTTGGATAAAGCACTTCAAAAGCGTAAACGGCTTGATCTCATAAAATTTTTGGTCCCTTCGCTTATCGGAATTATTCTGTTTATGATTCCCGTTAAAATCGAAGGAAATTTAACGATTCCAATTGCTGTCTTTTCAAATGCATTGCAGAAGCTGCTTCAGCAGCAATTGCCGTTAATCATGACGGTCATCGTAACCGCAACATTTATCTTAACCTTTATCACCAAAACCTTTCATCCGGCTTTCATTAAAAAAAGCGAGTTTTTCTATAACTTGCTGAATGTATCTTTATTTTGGTATATCGTCCGCCTGTTCGGCATGATTTTCGCAGTGATGGCATACTTTAAGATCGGCCCTGAAGCGGTATATGCCAAGAGTACAGGCGGAACATTATTATTCAGCCTGCTGCCCGTTCTTTTCTCCGTCTTTTTATTTGCAGGCCTGTTTCTGCCGTTTCTGTTGAACTTCGGCTTGCTTGAGCTGTGCGGCGCTTTGATGAAAAAGCTGATGAGACCTGTCTTTAAGCTGCCGGGACGGTCATCGATCGATTGTATGGCCTCATGGCTCGGCGACGGCACGATCGGCGTGCTCCTGACAAGCAAACAGTATGAAGAAGGGTTCTACACGAAGCGTGAGGCCGCCGTCATCGGCACGACTTTCTCAGTCGTCTCCATCACGTTTTGCCTCGTGATTATTTCACAGGTTGACCTTGCCCATATGTTCGTTCCGTTTTATTTGACGATATTGCTGGCGGGTGCCGCAGCCGCGGTGATCAGCCCGCGGATTCCGCCTTTATCAAGAAAGGCTGATACTTATATTACAGACCAAGCGGATCAGGATCAAGAGGAGATTCCCGAAGGATACACTCCATTCCAATGGGGACTCAGCCGGGCTGTCGCAAAAGCAAAACAAAATACAAGCGTCAAAGATTTCTTGCAGGACGGAGCCAAAAACGTGCTCGATATGTGGATGGGCGTCGCTCCCGTCGTCATGGCGCTCGGCACAGCCGCACTGATTGTCGCTGAATATACACCTGTTTTCAAATGGCTCGGGCTGCCGTTCATTCCCCTGCTCGAACTGCTCCAGGTTCCTGAAGCCGCCGAGGCCTCACAAACGCTTGTCGTCGGGTTCGCCGACATGTTCCTTCCGTCTGTGCTCGGAAGCGGGATTGAAAGTGAAATGACCAGGTTCATCATCGCCTGTTTATCGGTTACACAATTAATCTACATGTCGGAAGTCGGCGGTCTTTTGCTCGGTTCCAAAATTCCGGTGACATTCCTTGACCTCGTCTTGATTTTTCTCGTTCGGACGCTGATTACGCTGCCTGTCATCGTACTGTGCGCCCACTTTATTTTTTAGACAAATAAGAGGCTCTCGGCGCCAAATGCCGAGAGCCTTTTTTGTTTAGAAAAAGTCGTTGATCCAAGGGGGCTGCGGCCTTATCGTGCGGTCCAGCCTGTCACTTCCTCTTCGTTTCCGGAATCCTGCCGGTTTCGTATAGGGAACGCGCGGTCTTGGCTAACTTTTGCAGGATCAATTTCCTCCACGCATTTTCTCTCCTTCATCCTTTATGTCCTATTGAATCGCCGCGAAAATTGAGCCGATAGTTGGAGCGGAAAATGCTTTCCAGTATGTATCATTTTTCGAAGAACGTGGTATAATAAATGTAACAGAATGTTCACAAAATATTCTCCAATTAGACACAATTGTCGTTTCATTCCGCTTTTTTGGCAGCGCTATCATTATTGAAAGGGGCTGAAAACGCATGGATATGTTTTTCGCTTACTTGCTGATCGCAAGCGCCACTCCTTTATTTTTATGGCTGGACAACAAAAAGGTCGCAATTTCTTCTATTCCGCCAATCATTTTAATGTGGGTCTTCTTCTTTTTCTACATGACCAGCAGCCTTTCTCCTACAGGACACTCTCTCATGATCGTACTCTTTATTCTCAACGTTGTCATCGCCCATGTCGCCGCTTTCATCATTTACGGACTTCCATTGATTCGAAAGCACATGAGCCGATAAAAAAGTGCCGGTTGTTCCGCCGGCGCTTTTTTTGCTGTAAGAGACACCATTATAGATCAAAGTTAAATGCTGAATGGGAGTAATCTTTGATGAATGTTTGATACCGGCCGCTGAAATCAAGCAGGTTGTATATTTTTGATTTTTCCGCAAACCGCTTTTGGTTGTCTCTGGCCGGATAATAAACGGACATGCCGCTTCCTCTCGGGTGCTCAGGAGACTTGATGTTCATGATGACAGCCTTTTTGACGGATTTTACGACCTCTTTCGCTTCTTTCTCAGCTCCGATCTGCTGGCCGATCAAGCTTGACAGATCGGCCAAATCAACCATATCCGATTCATCTGCATAATCTTCGGCAGCGAGACGTGCGTAGTGAAGCAGGCGCTTTCCATCCGGCTCTTTCAATGCCCGGTTCATGCTTAAGCTCAACCTGTCGAGGGCATCGACAGCGTCTTTGACGCGGTTTAATTGAATTAAAGACTGCTGCAGGTCTTCTGTTTCACCGTTTTCTTTTGACTGCTGTATGTAGCCTGCCGCGATTTCCCTGCCAAGCTCTTTCGGATTGATTGAAGGGTCGTCTTGAACAGACTGCAGCGCATATTTGTAATCCCAGCCGTTTTGATTCGTATAGTCGACTGAAGCCAGCATGTACTTTCCATAATCCCTCAAGGCATATGCCGTTTCAATCCCGGCCATTTTACAGTTGTCAAAACCGATTAAATCAAACTTTTGCTTCGTATGTTCATAGGCCTTTTTGATTCCCGACTGGAGCTCGCTTATTTTCATTTTTTTATTGCCGAAGTTTTCGTCTCCCCCGTAGCCGTCAACGGAGCCAAGCCCATGCCCCCAGAAGATCAATACATATTTTTTAGCCGGGTATGTTTTGACTCCCCATGTGATAAAATCTGTGACGGAGCCGGGACTGTCCATATTTGTCTTCCCGATATTTTCGAGGGGCGCCAGCTTCTGATGTTCAACTTTCCACCTCTGATTCACCTTGTGACTGATCGACGGGTTCGCCCATTTTTTTGCTCCTCCTGTCTGAAGAACGACATTGACGTTTGAAGATGAACCCGCATCCATCATTTCCTGAATGTCATCGCTTGCCATATGAAAATCGCTTTCCATGTCAGAACCAATCATATATACAAGAATAGTGTAGTCGTCTTTTTCTTTTAATAGAGCGGCTGATGCCGGCTGAAAAAAGGCGACTGAAATAACGGAAACCACAATCCATTTGATCAAGTTCATCTTCTTATGCTCCTTATTTAAGATTCCGGGAAATAAATAAGAGAGTAGTAGCCGTCCTCGTCCGGCTGTTCATGTTCTAATGAATATCCAACGGATCGGAAGCACGCTAAGCACCTCTCGTTATCCTCTTCAATTCCGGCAAACCATTTGTTGATCCGGCTCATTTCCGGCAATGCCATCGTCCTTTTGATGAGCGCTTTTCCATATCCCTCTCCGCGCAAAAACGGATCGACTACAAGGGCAATGTTCCCGGTCAAGTCCTCCTCAACTTCAACCATGACAACGCCGACAGGCTTGCCGTCCTCTAAAGCCGCCCATACCCGGTAGTTTTCATTCCCGTCTGCAAAATTGAACCACTCGTCAATCGGCATCATCCCTTCCAGCCGCCTTTTCACTTCTGCATCCTCAAACCAAGTCTGCAGCCATTCAATATTTTCTTTTCGAAACAGACGTAGTTCTTCTATATTGCTCATTGTTTTCTCCTTTACTGCGCGTATTTTTCAGCCTGCAGGCGATACAGCTCTGCATACTGGGCCTGATTTTTCATCAATTCTTGATGGGTGCCGGCCTCCGCTACCCTTCCTTTTTCTAAAAATACGATGTGATCGGCAAAACGGGCCGTGCTTAACCGGTGCGAGACAATAATGACTGTTTTGCCTTGCGTCAGCTTTTGCAGCTTATCAAATATCTCTTCCTCAATAAACACATCCAGCGCAGAGGAGGGTTCATCGAATATCAAAATGTCGGCAGACTCATCACGCATAAATGCGCGGGATATGGCGATCCGCTGCCATTCTCCCCCCGACAATTTCCTGCCGCCGAACAGTCTGCCAAGCTCTGTTTCATAACCGTCTTCAAGCTTATGTAAAAACTGATCCACTCCGCCGAAGGCCGAAGCACTTTTTATTTTAGCCAAGTCGGTGCAAGAAGAAATGTCGCCCAAGCCGATATTGTATTTCAATGTCATTTCGTACCGTAAAAAATCCTGAAACACAGCCGCGGCATTTGACCGGTAATGTTCAATATCATACTTATAAAGTGGTAAACCATTATAAGAGATCGTGCCTTGATTAGGATCAAAATAACGCAGGAGCAATTTAACGAGTGTGCTTTTGCCTGATCCATTTTCTCCCACGAGAACGGTCGTCTTATTCAATGGAATATCGAGCTTATGAATATCAAGAACCGTTTTGGTTCCATCATAAGAAAATTCCACTTGATCACATGTAAATCCTTTTTCCTTTTGAACAGCTGGCGCGGTTTCCCCGTTTTCCATGCCATTTTTGCTGTTTAAAAAAGAATGAACATTTCCGAGGTGCCTCGTTTCTCTTGCACCGATCGCAAACGCAGCGAACATTTCATTGATTCCTTCGTTGAACTGAACCGCGGCTCCGATAAACAGCATCACATCCCCGATGGACAACCGACCATAAAAAGCCTGGTGAACGATGTAAATCAGAACGGCACCTGCGGCCAAAGATTGTAATACCGACCAGAACAGCTGATACAGCGCCAGTTTTTTTTGATCGTTGGACAGCGTATGGAGGAGCTCCATCGAGGTGTTTTTATAAAAAGACTTAAAAAAAGGAACAAGATTGTATATCTTGACCTCTCCGGCTGTTTCAGACATGAGAGGGACACCTGCATAATATTCCGCGCGCCGTCTCAGTTCCTGAACCTCTTTCCGTCCTTCAAAGGTCGCGTTGTTTAATTTCGCCTCCCAGTACAGTTTAGGAACGGCCAATATGAGAAACAGCAGCGGCACCCACGGTGCAGACATGCCGATCAGTAAACTGCTGGCTGCAATCATCACCATTCCGCCGAAGGTTTGAGACACGATGGAAACCCACATCGTGACAAAATATTCATTATAGCGGATGATTTGTGTATTGGTATGAAAAGATGCGTCTTCAAAAGCCGCGATATCAGGAATGGAAATTGCCTTTTTCATGAGCATTTCATCAAGATAAGCTTCGAGCTTGGCGGTAAGGAGCCTTTTCTGCATTTCAGCCACAGGCTGAAGGGCATCTACGATCAGCGTAAAAGCAATGTATGCAAAGGCCGCCCAAACAAGCGCATTCCAAGAAGACAGCTCAAACGGCGCCCGTGCAATCTCATCGATCACCTCTGCACTCAGCCAGACTAGGAGCGGTCCGAGCATTGCATTCAGCAGTGTAATAAAAAATAGAACAGCCGACTTAAAAGGGTCGCAGCGCCAAAACAACGATAAACCATAAAAGATGATGGAAGCGGTTTGAGGCAGCTTTTTGAAAAAGGAACAAAACTTCAGCAATATACCTCATCCTTCCCCTGAAACGATTTGGCCTGCATGCGGAACATTCTGCTGTATTCCCCGTTCTTGTCCATAAGTTCCTGATGGCTTCCCTCTTCCGCAATTCTTCCGTTTTTCAAAACCAGTATGCGGTCAGCCATTTTTACCGTACTGAACCGATGGGAAATCATGATCACCGTTTTTCCCACTGTGAAGCTGTGAAATTGCCGAAAAATATCATACTCAGCCCGAATATCCAAAGATGCCGCCGGCTCGTCCAAGATGACAAGTCCGGCATCTTTCATAAACGATCTGGCTAAAGCAATCCGCTGCCATTGGCCTCCCGAAAAATCGGTGCCCCCCCATTCAGGGCCGATCATTGTTTCCAGCCCTTCAGGCAACTCTTCGATGATTGGTTCCAGCTTAGCGGACCGGGCGGCGGCGCGAAGTTTTTCTTCATCACCTAAAGCTTCCGTTCGCCCTACCGCGATATTGTACCGGAGTGACAATTCGTACTTACCAAATTCCTGAAACACGACCGCCATCTTGTTTCTCAGCTCTTGAAGATCGATCTTGCGGATGTCTTTGCCGTTCACTTTAATCTCACCCTCATCATATTCATAAAAACGGCAGAGCAGTTTGATGAGCGTTGTTTTCCCCGATCCATTCGCCCCTACAATGGCAATTCTTTCTCCCGGTGATACTGAAAAGCTGATTCGATTTAGAACATCGCCTGTGTGCATGTCATTCGGTTCAGGCTGCTCGTCGTGTTCCCGCATTTCTTCATCTTCAAGCTCATCGAGCATATCCAAATCTTCCTCATTCACATCAGCTTCATTTTCCAGGGAGCCGGCAGCCGCTTCTCTGAAAGGATAGCGGAAGGTGACATTTTTGAATTCGACTGCCAGCGGTCCTGCGTCCCCGAGAGATTCGCCATTGGAAGGAAGCCTGCTATCCTTTTCGGCGTTCATAAAAAGAAAAAAGTCTCTTCCCATTCTCCATATATCCAACGTATCTGCACCTTCCTTGGCGATATCCCGGAGAGCCGTTGATAATTGGAACACGGCCCCCAAGTACAACGATATATCCCCCACAGAAAAACTGTTTGAATGGGATTGGGACAGAATCCAAAAGTACCCCAAACCCGTCCCCGCCCCCGATAAGAAACCCGTTAAAACCGACCAGCGCGCGCTTCTGACTTGAATATTCCGCAGCACAGAATATAAGCCTTTAAAAGCAGATTGATATAAATCAAGAAAGAAAGATCCCAAGCCAAACAGGCGTACTTCTTTGGCGGATCGTCTCCCGAGCAGAATGTGGCGAGCATATGCGGCCCTCCTTCTGACAGGGGCGTAATCCTTGTGATATTCCCACTCCATTTCATTGTAATGATTATGGACAAAAGCGAATGGAGCGGTAGATAAAATGAGGATGACAGCAAGAACGGGCGACAGGTAGGCAATAATCAAAACAACGCCCGCCAAAGACATAACGGCTGTCACCAAGTTCGAACTGATATTAATGAATTGGGAAGGAAGCCATGTCGAGCGATCCCGCAGTGTTTCCAGCCGGTCCCTGTACTTTGGATCCTCAAAAAAACGCATCCCCGGAATGCGGTCAAAAGCGTCGATTAACAAACTGTTGACTGTGATCATCGACCTCTCAGAAAGCATGGCCTTCACCCATTTTTCCAATGATTTAACGACACTGATCATGACCAGGCTTCCCGCATAAATGACAGCCCATATTTCCGCATAGATGACCGCTTCCTGCTCGACAATGCCGTCGATCATTTGCTTTGAAGCGTACAATTGGATTAAAGGTGCTCCGGCTTCGATCAGCATGAAGATAACCATGCAAATCATCAGCCGCGGACCGGATTTCCAGACCATTTTCCCAAGCAGGCCCGCCGTTTGCAGCGGCTCTTGAATATGCTTCATCTTCCACACATGCTTCACCTTCATTTTCTATACCTATTGTGGTCATTGATACGAGTATATTTTGGCTTTCTCCGGCGTATTGACGGTTTCGATATCAGCCATGACCCTTGGTTTTCCCGGACGGCTCCGGTCGAGAAGGTGCTCCTTCCCCTTGGATGCTTCCCTGAGCCATATTTCCAAGTCAATGACAGATCTCATGTACTGATAGCCCATGCCCAGATCATTATTTGGATCTTCAGAGCGAATAGCCATAGCCAGCAAGTGTTTCCACCATATATCGCGCTTAATGATGCCGAGCTCTTCAACAAAGACGTGCTCTCCCGGTTCAAATAGCTGAAGAACGTGTCTGCGGTCATTCATAAAGCTTTTCCTGGCCATATGGGCATATGTTGTTTTCGTTGATCTGTTATAAACATAGGCAGGCAGGATATCGGTGAAAGATTTGCGAAGAAGCATTTTAGAGCCTGCATAATGTTCTTCAAGCCCTTTTAAAACATCAAAATGCTGTTCAGGCGGTACGGAAAATGAAAATTCGATCAGCCTCCGATCCAAAAACGGATGGTACGTAGGCAATGTCACACCAACAGCATCCATGTACCTCGCTCTCGGCCACAAAAAGTCATAATGGAACCTCTTACCCCACACCGAGAGCTCCCGGCTTTTTCGATAGCGAAGATGATCCTCCTTATTGATCTCCCGTTCTCTCTTTCGGTGTTCTTCAGTAAAATATTCAGGCAGCTCATATTCCGTATCTGACCACAGCAGGTCGTAATAGAGCTTTTCTCCGATATAAGGCATGAAAGGGGCGATTCCGTATTGAAATCCCAGCTTCAGCATCTCTTTCATGCTGCCGCCTGACCATTCGCGAAGCAATTTGTAGATTTCAGAAAACCGTCTCTGCCGAAGCAGAGAATCGATCACTGACACTTCTCCGCTAAAAATGAAATCCCCGCCCTCACCCGTCAGGACAGACGAAGCACCATACTCCTCAGCGATCACTGTAAAAGTCTCATTAACCAGTGAATTGGCTCTCGGATCAGGACCGTCTACAAACCAAAGCGGATCACGCCCGATTTCCGCGTTTGGAATTTTGGCTGTGGCGTCTCCGAGAATGATCAGGCCGGGAATATCCATATCGCGCATCATATTTTTTACAAGGTCCTTGTCATGGCTTAATATCATGTCAGGTTCGGCAAATGATATATTGACGGCCAGCAGCTGTTCCTTCCGTCCGCCTGCAATTGCGGCGGCGGTTACGGCAGCTGAATCCAGTCCGCCGCTTAATTCGACAATATGCTTTTCATCTTTTAAACGATCTGCTGTCACTTCCTGAAAAAGCTCCCGGAACCGCGGAACTGCGTCTCCAGCAAGATCTTTCCCGTTTAACAGCTGCGAAAGTCCCCAATAGCTGTGCGCATGAACCGCATGATCCCGGCCAAGAAAAGCGTAGGACGCCGCAGGCACTTTGCGTATTCCTTTAAAAAACGTCCGATCTTCAAAGCCGTTTTCTCCTACAGCAAAGCCTGAAGTAGGAAACATTCTGCACACATTTTGATCGATCGCAAAAGGAATGTCATGAACAAGCAAAAGGATGCGCAAGTCATTCGCTGCAAACCATTCTCCTTTCGGACTGACCCAGTAGTAAACAGGACGGGTTGCGTATATATCAGTCGCCAAAACAAGGCTATGTAGACTGTCATCCCACCACATCATCGTAAATTCGCCATGCGAGTGAGACAGCATGGCAGCTTGATCCTGCTTCAAAGACACGTACAGCTTGTCATATTGTTCAATCTTTCGGGTGCCATCCGATTTTGCGTTAAGACCGCCGCTGATCCAGCCGTCTAAGATGACGGGATGCAAAAGATTTATTTGAGTTGTAGGTCTAAAAGCTTCATCGTATCGGATATGCGCTTCAGCCATGTTTGCGATCCCGCGGCTGTAGCTGTGAATCCGTTCCACCCGTCCCCATTTCTTGACGGCGGAAACCCACTCATGCCATGCAACGGTGTTGTCTCCCTGCATTCCAAACCATACTTTCATACTAGAGATAACACCCACCTTTCAGCGTAAGCGCTCATCTTATACGTCTGTAAAACTTTTAAATCCTTATTTTTATGATTCGGATCGATCGATTTGCCGTTTTCCATTTGAACCCACGCATGAGAAAACAGCTTGTCATCAATTTTCTTGACCCCGATCATGAGATCAGCATCAAACCCATTGCTGAATAATATAGATTGAATCGTTAATGCAATAGAAACGCATGAAGTAACCAAATGGTCGTCTTCATCAAGCGAATATAAATATTCGCCGTTCTGGTGCAGTTCGTCTATATCAAGCAGCCCTGCACCTCTTTGCTGTGCGCTTGCATACAGCGGAAACAGATGGATCGCAATTTTTTCATAAGCTTCTTCAAAATCATGATTTAACAGCATCATACGTACAAAAGCATGAACGGTTGTAAAATATTCGTGATTTTTGACAAGCGCTCTTTTTTTCATCAGCTTTTATCCTCTATTTCAATCAGCTTATGATGTGTCAGTTCCTGTATCGCCTCATTTAATATCGCTGACAGTTCTTCCTCTGTCTGATCGAACGCCGATTGCCACTTGATCAGAATATCTTTTTTATCCTTTCGCTCATTTTCAATTTCGATCCACAGCTCTTTTAAAGCCCCTTCCAATCCGAAATACTGCCCATTGTCCAGGTTTAGGACGATGCATTCATTTTCCAACACGGTTGTCGCTGTCTCTTGATTTCGAATAATTTTCAAAGATTAGACCTCCCCGGTATGCATGATTTCAGAAAAATAAAGGAGAAGAGAGCCGGCAAGCTCTCTTTCAGCACTTTATGCATGATGTTCTTTCCACGCCCTTGGCGAATGCCGTTATCATTTCAGCTTTGGAGCGTTTTAAAAAGAGCCTGCAATGCGACGATACCCCTGAATTTACCAACTGACCACATGAATCAGATTATCACAGGACAATATCAAAAAAACCGCAAAAAACTACCGAAAACCGACATGAATAGCCAATGGCATCAATGGGCCATTATTACGGGATTTATTCGGAGGAAAAAGAAAAAGAGAGCCTATCGACTCTCTTTTGCAGGGAAAAGCAAATATATACTTTGTCTAAACTTTCTGCTTGATCAAATTAAGCATCGTTCCTTTTTTTACTGCGCAGTACCGTGACGTTACTTTGAGCTTTTTATAGATTTTGCTCAAGTGATACTCTACGTTGCGCGTCGACATTTGTAGGTCTGCTGCGATCTCTTTATTTGTTTTACCGCTGGCCACCTTCTGCAAAATATCCAGTTCTGTGTCTGTTAAATGCTCGTCCACCGCGAGATCGGAATCAAGCCTCAGTTTTTGCAGCAAGCCGTCGGGAAATAACACAGCCCCTTTTAAACACAATAAAATACTCGAAGCAATCATGCTGTCTGTATACGATTTATCGATAAACCCTTTAACTCCGGCCTCAATCAGCTTATTAAAATATGAGTGAATTTCATCTCCCGAAAACATAATGATAATTTTGGATTGAGGTGCGGTTTCCAGCGTTTTAAGAGACAGCTCCAACCCGTTCATTCCCGGCATTTTTAAATCATAAAGAAAAACGTCTATATGTACCTCTTGATTTTTTAAGAGGTCGAGAGCTTCATTTCCTTCGTGGCAAACGATGACTTCCATATTATATTTTTTTAATATTTCCTTCATTCCGGATGTCAGAACCCTGTAGTCGTCTACTAACAACACGCGTATCATCAGTAACACTCTCCTTAAATCAGTTTCCTCCGAACAAATACCGCAATAAAAACCCTATGAATAGAATTTAAGGATGATGTCGGGTTTTAGTGCCTTTTTGTGGTTTTTACCACTTTATTCTATGATAGCATGAATATGTAATCAACTGGAAGTAATAAGGAGGTGACACAGATGCGCAAATTGGAAACTGCCCAAGTTAAAAACTATGGTACATTCCTGACTGTTACTCTTTCTAAAAAGAGCAAGCCGGGCGACGGCAAATTCGGCCGCGGCGTAAAACGCGGTTAAGAGTGTATGAGAAAGAGAGAGCCTGTGGCTCTCTCTTTTTCCGTTCAGCAACCAAAAAAGAGTGCGGATCGTTGAAATCCGAACTCTTTTGCCAATCAATTAATGTCCGCTGTGCTCAGAATGTTTTGCACCTGGAGTACCGCCCTCAGGGTTGTCTCCGTGATAGTTGTGAGCAGCGAAGATCCAGACGGAACCGGCAATAATCGCAACCGCAATAAATGCGGCAAACAGCGTATTCCCGACTTGGATTTTGCCGCTGTCACTTTCAGTCATATGCATAAACATTAAGAGCTGAAGTCCAGCTTGGATGATCGCAAAACCGAAAATAATCCACAGCTTTGCAGCCATGCTTAAATCCGTATAAATCACCCACAAGGCCAGTAAGGTCAGCACAATGGACAACACGAACCCGACAATATGCTTCCAAGGAAAGTGGCTGTGTTCAGCCGATTGTTTTGCTGCCATTATACATTCACCAACCCTATCAAATAGACGCCGGTAAAGATGAAAATCCATACCACGTCTAAGAAGTGCCAATACAAACTTGAGATAAACAGCTTAGCAGACGTTTGCGGGGTTAGGCCGCGCTTTTTCGTCTGAAGCAAAATGCCGATAATCCAGAAGATACCGATCGATACGTGCAGTCCGTGTGTTCCCAATAGAACAAAGAAAGATGACCAGTAAGCACTTGTCGATAAAGTGGCACCTTCGTGTACATAATGATTGAACTCATAAAGCTCATAGCTGACAAACCCAGCACCGAGCAACAGGGTAATGATCATCCAGATCATCACGCCTTTCAAACTGCCGCGGCGCATCTCATGCACTGCGATGCCGCATGTGAAACTGCTCGTTAACAGCAGGAACGTCATGATTAAAACGAGCTTTGCGTCGAACAGTTCTGCCGGCAGTACGCCCCCCGCTGTTCTGTTATGAAGAACAGCATAGGTCGCAAATAACGTAGAGAATAAAGCAATCTCCGCTCCAAGAAAAATCCAAAAGCCAAGGATATTCAACCTTCCGATTTCAGAACGGTATTCCATAGGAGCGTTAGAATTGCTGTGTTCTGCATGTTCCATCAATCCCGCCTCCTTTACTTGGCATTCTTTCGTTCAGTCTCTTTTATTTCCTCAACACTTACATAGTAGCCGTCGTCATATTCAAATGAACGAAGAATCATACAGAGGAATACACCGATCAGACCGACGATTCCCATCCAGAACCATTCAAAGACAAGCCCGAATCCAGCAAATCCGAAGCATAATGACATGAGAAACGGACGGCCTGAATTGCTCGGCATATGAATCTTTTTAAACTTGCTTTCAGGATGAATCTCGACATTGTCTTCCTTCATTTGCGCAAATGCGTCAGGTGATGTAACCTCAGGCAGAACCGCAAAGTTATAGTGCGGCGGGATCGCAGAAGATGTAGCCCACTCAAGCGTACGACCCATTCCCCAAGCATCTCCTGATTCTTCGCGTTTTGAATGACGGAAGCTGTAGAAAATGTTGTAGCAGAGAACGATGAATCCTGCGGCCATCAGCAATGCGCCGAATGTCGCAATCATGTTCAATGCAGTCCAGCCGTCTTCTGCTCCGTATGTGTAAATACGGCGAGGCATTCCTTGCAATCCAAGGAAATACATCGGGAAGAAGCAGATGTTAAAGCCAGTCATGAACAGCCAGAAGAACCATTTTCCGATGCGTTCGTTCAGTTTGTGACCGAACATTTTCGGATACCAGAAGATCAATCCGGCGAAACATGCAAACACAGTACCCGCGATCAGCACATAGTGGAAGTGCGATACGAGGAAGTATGTGTTGTGATATTGATAATCCGCAGCTGCCATCGCAAGCATAACGCCCGTAACACCGCCGATGACGAAGTTCGGAATAAATGCAAGCGACCACAGCATCGGCGTTGTGATTTTGATTCTGCCTCGATGCAGCGTCAACAGCCAGTTAAAGATTTTAACTCCGGTCGGCACCGATATCGCCATCGTCGTAATCGAGAAGAACGAGTTGACCGCCGCACTGTTGCCCATTGTGAAAAAGTGGTGCAGCCAAACGACGAAGCTGAGAACCGAAATGGCAACAATTGAATAAACCATTGCTTTGTAGCCGAACAGCTGCTTTCTTGCGAATGTCGCAATGATTTCTGAAAAAATACCGAAAGCAGGCAAAATAACGATGTAAACCTCAGGATGTCCCCAAATCCAGAACAAGTTCGCCCACAGCATCGGCATACCGCCGTTCGCCAAGGTGAAAAAGGCTGTTCCGAACAAGCGGTCAAATGTCATCAGCGCCAAAGCCACTGTCAAGACAGGGAAGGCGAAAATGATAATCACACAAGTAATCAGCGTTGTCCAAGTGAACATCGGCATCCGCCATAGGGTCATGCCTTTTGTACGCATTTTCAGGATGGTCACCATAAAGTTAATCCCGGTGAGAAGCGTACCGATACCCGCTATCTGAAGTCCGAGCAAGTAATAGTTCTGCCCAGGCCCAGGACTCAGCTCATTGCCTGCAAGCGGCATGTAAGCCGTCCATCCTGCATTCGGCGATCCGCCGATGACGAATGAAATATTAAACAGCATCGCTCCGACCATGAAGGTCCAGAAGCTCAAGTTGTTCAAATACGGGAATGCAACATCGCGCGCACCGATTTGGAGCGGTACGACGACGTTCATTAATCCAATAAGAAACGGCATCGCCATGAAAATGATCATGATCGTACCGTGTGTCGTAAACACTTCATTATAGTGGTTTGAATCTAAAAAGCTATTATTAGGAAGCGTGAGCTGGGCACGCATCATTAACCCGTCGACACCGCCGCGGAAGAACATAATGACTGCGGCAATGAGGTACATGATTCCTAAACGCTTATGATCGACGGTGGTAATCCATTCTCTCCAAAGCCATTTCCATTTTTTGAAGTATGTCAGCACAAATACGATTGCAATGGATGTAAGCAAAATGGAAATCTGTGCTCCAAGAATTAATGGGTCACCTGTAATTATGAATTCGTCCCATTTCAAATTCATGCAAGCTTCCTCCTTTCCTAGTGAGAATCTTGGTCTTCAGATTGTTTTTGATCTTTGTTTGTCTTCACGTTTTCAAACGGATCTGATTTTGAGTGCGGAGACAATGGTTTATAGCCCAATCTTTCGCGCGCTTTAATGGCGTATTCCGCATCATTTCCGTGGTTAACATACTTCAGGTGTGTCGATGAGAACGTCATTTCGTCCGCATGCTGAGGAAGCATCAGTTCATCGTACTGGTTTTTCGTCAGCTTAGGAGCTTCTTTCTGCGTTTTCTTCACCCAGTCGTTAAACTTGCTTTCAGATACCGCTTTGACATTAAACTGTTGTTCTGCAAAACCTTCACCTGTGAAGTTTGCATTTCGGCCTTTATAAGTACCCTCATGGTCTGCCTGTAAATATTGCTCCATTTCCATTCCGGACATGGCATATTTTTGCCCGCCAAGCTGCGGAATCCACAGTGACGCCATAGAATCGGCAGATGAGATTTTAAACAAGATCGGTCTGTCTGTCGGGATATTCAAATAGTTGACCGTTTCGATATCCTGTTCCGGGTAGCTGAATACCCATTTCCAATCGACAGATGTCGCATATACGACCAAAGGTTCCTTGTCCTTTGATGCTTTTGGAGCCTCTTCTAGAGAATAAATTGTTTGAACTGTCGGCACTGACAGCGCAATAACAATTAAAATCGGAACCACTGTCCAGACGATTTCTAAAAATGTATTGCCTTCTACTTCCGGGCTGTAAGGAGACTTTCTGTCTTTACGCTCACGGTATTTCACAATCATCACAGTAAAAAGGACAAATACGACCGCTACGATAAACAGCATAAATCCAATCGATAATAGAATAAGATCTCTTTGCTGCGAAGCAACCGGTCCTTTAGGATCCAATACCGCGATTTGACTGCAGCCGCCCAATAAAAAAATGGAGGAAAGTAGAGTCAGCATAATCAGTGGTTTAAATGCTCTGAACAAGAGGATCACCATCCTTCCTTAAATGATGTCTAAAATTTGGTCAGAATATCTAAGATAAAAGGATTCTGAAAAACTTTTTTCTTCTACCTTGCTATGCTATCAAAATCTTCACCAATTAGCCTTATTTTTTTCGATTGTTCACCTTTTTTTCACCCAAATGTCACAAAATCGTCAAAAATTGTTCATGATATTATGAATAATGAAGGAAATAGACTGGTAATTTTTTAGTTCTTTTTACACACATAGCAAGAGCTGACAAATCCCTCCGAAACAAAAAATCTGTCAAATTTAGGTTTACCACAATAAAAAACTTTGGTCAATCATTAATTTAACATTGTTAAATTTTTTCATAGTGAATCATTATCTTCCTCCATTCCTTTTCCCTGTTGACAGCACGCTTTAAACATCAAAAAAGAGCTTCCTTCTGTAACTGAAAGCTCTTTTTCATCCTATTTAATAGGCGTCACCGCATTCTAGCTTTGATAGCCGTTCGGATGTGCTTTAAACCACTTCCACGCGCTGTCAATGATCGTTTCCAGCTCGGCGTATTTCGGCTGCCATCCCAGTTCTTTCACTGCTTTTTCAGAAGAGGCGATCAGCTGTGCCGGGTCTCCAGCACGCCGCTCTGCAACCTCCGCCGGTATCGGGCAGCCTGTCACTTTCCGGGCTGTTTCAACGACTTCTTTGACCGAAAAGCCCGTGCCGTTTCCGAGATTGTATACAGTGCTTTCTCCGCCCTTTCGAAGCCTTTCGACAGCGAGAATATGCGCGTCGACCAGATCCATTACATGGATGTAGTCTCTGATGCACGTACCATCTGCAGTCGGATAGTCGTCGCCGAAAATCATAATCTTGTCGCGTTTGCCAAGCGCGACTTGAAGAATGATCGGGATCAGGTGCGTCTCAGGCTGATGATCTTCGCCGACCAATCCGTCTACATGCGCACCGGCAACATTAAAGTAGCGAAGGACGACATGACGGATTCCATATGCTTTTTCAGACCACTTCAGCATTTTTTCAATCGCGAGCTTCGTTTCCCCATACGGGTTTGTCGGATCCGTCGGATCTGTTTCCATAATCGGCACACGATCCGGTTCTCCGTATGTTGCAGCCGTTGATGAGAAGACAATTTGCTTTACATCGAACTCTTTCATGACCTTTAACAGGCAAACGGCTCCGTAAACATTGTTGTCATAATATTTGAGAGGATCTGTTACGCTTTCTCCAACCAAAGAATCGGCCGCGAAATGCATGACAGCCTCAATCTCGTTTTCCTGAAATACTTTTCTTAGGAATGCTTCATCGCGTAGATCTCCATTATAGAAAGAAGCTCCCTTTAAAGCCGCCTCTTGATGTCCAGTTTGCAGGTTATCAATAATCACGACTTCTTCATTGCGGCTTAACAGTTCCGCTACAGCATGGCTTCCAATATAGCCCGCCCCTCCGCATACTAATATTGCCAATTCATTTCTCTCCTTTCAGCGGCGTTATTCTTCCATTTTAAGTCTATAAAACGCCTGTGAATCTCTTTTTTAATCCTAAGATGATATATTCGCTTTTCATTTTACCACCTTCAGCATTTTCCAGCTCGTATTTTCATCATTTCTTCAAATAAAAACTAGGGGCAAAACAAGTGGAAAGGTTTCTGTTCCATTAAATGCCTTACAAGGAATAGTTCGGGTTTTTATCCATTACAATGGTTTCATCCTGGTGAATTAAAGCGATTTTGAGGCAAAAGCTATACTTTTTTCTCTGCATTTGAAACCAATGTTCTTTTTTTCCACTTAATACTGGTCGATAATAGTATTTTCGTATTACCCTTCTTTAACCCATACAGCAACTAAGCCGAAAGGACCCTCCCTACCCACCATGTCTTTATTCTAAATCATTCCTTGAAACTATTGATTTTCCAATACTTTTGCGTAATAATCTGCCAAAAATCTCTTTCTTATTTTTAGAATATTCAAAGGATATTCGGCTGCAATTGAGAAATTCTTAATAGGGAAAAATGATCATTTTTAATTGAATACTATCCAGTCAGTAATTGATTGTTTATTATTATAAGTAAGAATCTAAGATTTTTTGGTTTTTTTAGTCAGTTATTTAGGGAATAGGTAGGTTTATCAAAGATGACTTTGTGAATTTTTTATGAAATTTGTCATTGTTTTCACATGGCTGTTGTTTTATAACTTTTATTGCATCTCAAGGAAAAACCGTTTTTTTCTTTGAGGTGAACAACGTCTTATCATATTGGAGGAAGCTATGAATACTCAAACGAAACACAAGTTGGACAAAGATTGGGTGATTTTGATGAAGGAGGCGAAAAAACTTGGGCTGCAAATTGAAGATGTGAAAGAATTTCTTCACAGTCAGCCCGTCCAAAGCGATGCTGAAAAACCGATAAAGCAGTAAGCGTTTAGAAGCATCAGTTATCCAAAAAAACAGGCGGTTCTGTTGAATCTTGATCTATCAAGATGATCCAACCGGCTGTTTTAACGAGTGTTTTAATTGATAATGACGTATTTGAGCAGCAGGCCTGCTGCCTGTGTATAGATTCTGTCTGCTCCATAGAAACGCGCGTTTTAAGGAGCAGCCTTACCTTTGCCCTGTACATAGGTCGTTTCATTTTTCCAGCTTCACTCTCTTAAGGGGTACCAGACCGGATTGAATAAGGCGTTTTAGAGCCATTGCTAACCAACGCTGACGCCAGCAGTCCCATTCACTTTCTTCTGCATCGGTTTCGATTGCCTTTCTCCCGAAGGGGGGCGGAGCTTTTCGTCTTGATCCTTCTGATAATATCCTCATGCTTCCTTTCCATTCTCTCTTTTCTGTTAAGTTCGCTTATATAATCGATTTTTCCGATGGTAAATATCTAAAATATCAATTTTACTGATGATTGTTGTTATCTTAAACTGAATTCATGACCGATTCCAAAGGAGGATGAAACAATATGGGGATAGCAGCAATCTGCGGAAGCTCCCGTGAAAATGGAAATACGGAAGAACTGATGAATCGATTAGTAGACGGACTTGATGCCGATAAGATATTTCTGCGAAACTATCACATTCAGCCCGTATCGGACTACAGGCACAGCAATACAGCCCCTTTTTACCCTGATGATGACTACAGAGACCTGATCAGCCGGGTGCTGGAGAAGGATATCCTAGTTTTTGCCACTCCGATCTATTGGTACGGCATGTCGGGTCTGATGAAAAATTTTATTGACCGCTGGTCACAGACATTGATAGAGCATGGAAGATCTGCATTTAAACAGCAAATGGCGAAAAAAACGGTCTACGTGGCAGCTGTCGGAGACGATGATCCCCGCTTGAAAGGGCTGCCGCTCATTCAACAGTTTCACTACATATTTGATTTTATGAACATGACATTCGACGGCTATTTGCTCGGCAAAGGAAACAAGCCCGGGGGCGTGATAACAGACCGGGAATCGATTGCGTCTGCAAATGAACTGAGAAGGAAGCTGACAGAGGCGGAAACGAGGCGGAAGGTATGACAAATGAGAAGAAAAAGGTGAACAAACGGTTTCTTTTATGGAAAAAACATTTATTCGAGATGATCAGGTCTTTCATCTTATATAAATAAAACGCTGTGTGAAAATTGAAGAATAAATCCGGAGCGTGTTACATACCTTTGTTGTATCTTTTCAGACAAACAAAAGGAGGGGCAAAGAACAAATGAGAGAAGGCAAAATAGATTACAGCAAAGCTGCGGCATCTCCGGAGTTCCAGCGGTTGTTATCACGGAAACGGGCTTTTATTGTACCGATGACGATTTTCTTTCTGCTCTTTTATTTCCTGCTGCCGGTTATGACATCATACTTCACATTTTTGAATCAGCCGGCAGTCGGAGCCATCACATGGGCATGGGTTTTTGCGATAGCTCAGTTTGTTATGACATGGACGCTGTGTATTATGTATACAAAAAAAGCCGGTCAATTCGATCAAATTGCAAGCGATTTCAAAAAGAAGATTGGAGGCGTTGATTCATGAGTGCCACAGCCTTTATTCTGTTTCTTGCCATTGTTGCTCTCACGCTTGTCATTACGTATTTCGCGGCCAAACAGACAAAAACGGCCAATGAGTTTTACACGGCGGGAGGAGGGCTTACCGGCATTCAAAACGGACTGGCTATTGCGGGAGATTACATGTCAGCGGCTTCTTTCCTCGGCATTGCCGGGATGATCGCTTTGAACGGGTTTGACGGTTTTTTCTACAGCATCGGCTTCCTCGTCGCTTATTTAGTCGTGCTTTACATTGTGGCAGAGCCGCTCCGAAACCTCGGCAAATTTACAATGGCGGACATGATTGCCTCTCGTTTTAAACAAAAGAAAATTCGCGGTGTCGCCGCATTAAACACGATCACGATCTCCACCTTTTATATGATTGCACAGTTAGTCGGCGCCGGTGCGCTGATCAAGCTTCTGCTCGGCATCGATTATACGCTGGCCGTGTGCATTGTCGGGGTTTTGATGACCATCTACGTCGTATTCGGAGGAATGATCGCAACCAGCTGGGTCCAGATCATCAAGGCCGTTCTCTTGATGGCAGGGACGCTCATTATCTCAATCATCGTTTTTTCAAAATTCGGCTTCAGCCTGACGAACATGTTTGAACAAATGAAAACAGCTACTCCGCTTGGGGCGGATTTTTTGAACCCCGGCAATAAGTATAAAGTTCCTCTTGAAACACTCTCACTCAATTTGGCACTCGTCCTCGGAACAGCCGGCCTGCCTCACATTCTCATCCGGTTTTATACAGTAAAAGATGCCAAAACGGCAAGGAAATCGGTAATCTCGGCTACATGGATTATCGGTATATTGTATATTATGACGGTCTTTCTCGGTTTTGGTGCTGCCGCGTTTGTCGGTTTTGAAAACATTTTAGCTGCCGATAAAGCGGGGAACATGGCTGCACCGCTGCTTGCTCAGGCGCTCGGCGGAGATTTTCTGTTCGCCTTCGTCTCAGCCATCGCGTTCGCAACGATTTTGGCGGTGGTCACAGGCCTTGTGCTGTCGGCGGCATCCGCTTTTGCGCATGATATATACAGCCAGATTATCAGAAAAGGCGCGGCTACGGAAAAAGAGCAAATGATCGCTGCAAGATGGGCTTCCATCGGCGTATCCGTCCTTTCGATTCTGCTTGCTGTCTTCGCCCAATCGCTGAATGTCGCGTTTCTTGTCTCGCTTGCATTTGCCGTGGCGGCAAGCGCCAATCTGCCGCTCATTATCTTCACCGTCTTCTGGAAAAGATTTAATGCGGCCGGCGCTTTGGCTGGCAGTCTGACCGGTCTTTTAAGCGCGCTGATTCTCGTCTCCATCAGCCCGAGTGTCTGGGACCCGGCCGGAAACGCTATCTTTGTTGGAGAACCGCTGATCCCGCTTTCCAACCCGGGTATCATCTCCATTCCGCTCGGCTTTTTAGGCGCTTATCTCGGGACGATTCTGTCTTCAAAAACCCCTGATCAAGAAGCATTTGCAGAAATTCAGGTCAAAGCACATACAGGCATTCACATGGATCAATCTTAAACTGGATGCACACCCGAAAAAAACTTATGAGCCGGCCGGCTCATAAGTTTTTTTATTCCCGAAAGCTCGCCAGCCGCTCGTTCAGCGCTTTCGTGTGCCGGTAGACATCTCTGTAAATATGAAACAGAGCTTTGTATTGTCTGCTGTATTCACGGCGGGGTGAAAAGGTTTCTTTGATGAGAACGAATCGGTCTGCACAAGCTTCAAGCGACGGAAACCAGCCGCACCCGACGGCCGCGATCATGGCTGCTCCATATGCCGGCCCCTGTTCGCTTGTGAGTCTGATGATGTCGGCGTTGAAGATATCCGCCTGGATTTGCAGCCATTGATCGCTTTTGGCGCCTCCGCCGATTGAAATCACGCGGCTGATATCCTTTCCCGCGGCACGGAATTGTTCAATGCTCTCGTGTAGGGAGAATGTGATGCCTTCAATGACGGCTCTGACGAAGTCCGCCCGTGTATGTGCGCTGTCTATCCCGATGAAGCTGGCGCGAATATCTGCGTCGGCATGGGGGGTTCTCTCCCCTGACAAGTAAGGGGTAAACAGCAGCCCCCGGGCACCGGGACGGGAATGGTCAATATCGCTAATTAATTCGTCAAATGACGTTTGCCCGGCAAATACATCTTTAAACCAGCTGAAGCTGCGTCCTGCGGAAAGCGTCACTCCCATTGAATAAAACGCATTGGGGGCGGCGTGGTTCAGAAAATGAATATTGCCATCAAACGCTTGATCTCGGTTTGATTCATATGTGAGAACAACCCCTGAGGTGCCTATGCTGCAAAGGGCCATTCCTTCTCTTAAAATACCGGCGCCGACCGCGCCGCATGCATTATCAGCGCCGCCGGCAAACACCTTGACTTCAGGAGCCAGACCGGTTTCGGCCGCGAATTCCGGACTGACGCCGCCGACACAGGCGCCCGGCTCAATCAGATCCGGACATAAGGACTCCGGGATGCCGAGCTTGCTGCAGATTTCCCCGCTCCATGTCTGATGTTTCACATCGAGCAGGAGCGTTCCGGCCGCATCTGAATATTCGCTGTGCAGACGCCCCGTCATCGTGTACCTGACGTAGTCTTTCGGCAGCAAAAAAACGGCCGCCTTTTCAAACAACTTTTTTTCATGTTCTTTCACCCATAAAAGCTTCGGAAGGGTAAAGCCTTCGAGCGCCGGGTTTTTCGCGATATCGAGCAGGCGCTCCTTTCCGACTTTCTCGTTAATCAGACGGCATTGTTCGGTTGTCCGTGTATCGTTCCACAGGATCGCGTTTCGCAAAACCTCTCCGTTGCCGTTTAAAAGTACCAATCCATGCATCTGTCCGGAAAAGCTGATCCCTTTAATCTGAGATGCTTCTCCCGGGAAATGCATAACTAATTCCTTAATGGCTTCCTTCGTTTTTACCGCCCATTCTGCGGGATCCTGTTCAGAATAACCGGAATGGGGCTGAATGATGGAAAATGGTTTGGAGACCTCGCCGCACAGCTCTCCCCGCTGATTGACAAGGATGATTTTAACCGCGCTGGTGCCGAGGTCGACCCCGATCACGTATTCCACTAGCGTGTCTCCTTTTCTGCCGGCGCTTCGCGCAAAGCGTTCAATAAGTAACGGTTAACGGTCGCTTTCAGTCGTTCCTGGCGGCCTGACTGATTTTCAATTTGGTCGTGTTCAAGAGCGTATGCGGCAAGCTTATTCAGATCGGTGCGGCCTTCTTTGATCTCAAGCCCGATCCCTTTCGTATAGCTTTCATAACGCTCTTCAATGATCTGGTCGAGGGCTTTGTCTTCAAGCAGACGGGAGGCGACTTTCAAGCCGACTGCATACGTATCCATTCCTGCGATATGAGCGTGAAATAAGTCTTCATCCGCAAAAGACGAGCGCCTTACTTTAGCATCGAAGTTAATGCCACCGGTTTTAAACCCGCCTGCTTTCAAAATTTCATACATCGCAAGTACTGCAGAATACAGATCGGTCGGGAACTCATCAGTATCCCAGCCCAGGAGCAAATCGCCCTGATTGGCGTCAATGGAACCCAACACATCGTGCAAGGCAGCCACCCTTAGTTCATGCTCAAATGTATGCCCGGCCAAGGTCGCATGGTTCGCCTCAAGATTGAGTTTAAAATGGTCTTTTAAACCGTAAGTTTCTAAAAAAGCGATCGTTGTGGCCGCATCAAAATCGTACTGGTGCTTCGTCGGCTCCTTCGGCTTCGGCTCGATCAAAAATTGGCCGTCAAAACCGATTTCGCGCGCATACTCAACCGCCATTCTATAAAATGAAGCCAAGTTTTCGAGTTCAAGCTTCATATTTGTATTCAGCAATGTTTCATAACCTTCTCTTCCGCCCCAGAACACATAGTTTTCCGCTCCAAGCTCCTTGGCGATATCCAGTCCTTTTTTCACTTTTGCGGCCGCATAGGCATAGACATCCGCATTGCAGGAAGTTGCGGCCCCGTGGACATACCTCGGATCGGTAAACATATTGGCTGTATTCCAAAGCAGCTGAACACGGCTAGTCTCCATCATTTCTTTAAGAAAAGACGACATTTGATCCAAATACGTAAATGTCTCACGCAACGTTGCTCCTTCATCAACGATATCAACGTCATGAAAGCAGAAATAGGGCACGCCGAGCTTTTCAAAAAATTCAAAAGCCGCTTCCGCCCGGGCTTTTGCTTTATCCAAAGGATGTGTCATCCGGTTCCACGGCCGGAACATCGTCCCGTCACCGAAAGGGTCTTTCCCGTCCGCATCAAAGGTATGCCAATACGCAACAGCGAAGCGAAGATGTTCCTTCATCGTTTTGCCGCCGACGTATTCATCAGGGTTGTAATATTTAAATGCGTAAGGATTTTCCGAATCGGCTCCTTCATACTCAATCACTCCGACATTTCTAAAAAACATTCCGATCTCCCCCTTCACTTTTCCTTGCAAAGCAAACGTTAAAAAATAAGTTTGTTTAACCATTAAACTAACTTCCTTGTATTTATTTTACAAGATGAATCAACCGCTTTCAATGGAAATGAAGGAAAAAATTGAGTTTTCTAAATTTGTTATACTATAATAAATTCACAGCTTCAAAACAATGGAGTGATTGACATTGAATACAGCGGATCAAGCCCTTGTAAAAAAAATGAACAAAGCTCTGATTCTTGATCAGATTATTGAGAACGCACCCATTTCAAGAGCAAAACTTTCGGAAATAACGGGATTAAATAAAGCGACCGTTTCCTCCCAAGTATCTTCCTTGCTTCAAAAGGACATCATTTATGAAACCGGCCCCGGCGAGTCAAGCGGCGGCAGGAGGCCCGTGATGCTGAAATTCAATCGAAAAGCCGGCTATGCGGTCGGTATAGATATCGGAACCAATTATCTGATTGTTGTGTTAACCGATCTTGAAGGGCATTTGATTGAACAATTCGAACGGACGCTGGATGAAGAAGACATTCAGGCGACAGAAGAGGCATTAATCGAATTGACAGGGCTAGCCGTTGACAAAATACCGCCTTCCCCATACGGATTGACCGGAATCGGCGTTTGCGTACCCGGCTTGGTAGACAACGAACGGCAGGTGGTGTTTACGCCAAATAAGCCAATCCATTTGATTCCGTTAAAGGAAAAACTGGAAGAAAGGTTCGGCGTTCCCATTTTAATTGAAAACGAAGCAAACGCCGGCGCCGTTGGCGAGAAGAAATACGGAGAAGCCGGACAGCTGGAGCATGCCGTGTTTGTCAGCATTAATACCGGGATTGGTTTAGGGATTTTAATGAATGGAAAACTGTTTAGAGGTGTGCAAGGTTTTTCCGGAGAAGCCGGGCACATGTCCATTCACTTTGACGGCCCATTGTGCCGGTGCGGGAATAGAGGCTGCTGGGAGCTTTACGCTTCGGAAAAAGCCGTCTTCTCTCACTATGGAGCGAATTCCGAAGCCCCGCTTTACGAAACCGTTAAAGAACTTGCAGACCGCAGTGATCCGGGGATGATGAAGACGTTTGAAAGATTCGGTTTTCATATCGGCATCGGACTTCTCAACATCTTGAAGACGTTGAATCCCGATACGATTATCTTGCGGAATACCATTGTAGAATCCTATCCGATCATCGTCGATGCGATTAAAAAAACGATTGCCTCAAGAAGTGCTGCAGAAGCCTTGTCTAATTATCATTTGAAAATCTCCTCGCTTGGCCGCACTGCCTCATCGCTCGGCATGTCCTCCCTTGTGATCGGGCATTTTCTGGAACGGTTTATGAACGAGAGATTTTAATTTTTATATCAAAAAGCGCATATTCCATTTAGGAATGCGCGCTTTGTTTAGCAGCTTGCACCTTCTTGCTGAACGCCTCGGCGGCCGCCTTTGGATCGGCAGCTTTGCTGATGGCGCTGATGACACTGATGCCGTCAGCGCCGGCCTCGATGACGGGGGCGCAGTTTTCGGCCGTGATCCCGCCGATTCCGACCACAGGTATGCCAATCCCCTGCCTGCGGAGCTCTTGAATGAGCGAGACACCCTGCACAGCTTTTGTATCCCGCTTTGTTTCAGTCGGGTAAACCGGCCCTGCACCGATATAATCCGCTCCATCCTTTTCCGCCTTTACGACTTCTTCAAGTGTATGCGCGGAAACGCCGAGGATTTTGTCCCCGATTCTCGCTCTGACGTCGGCGGCCTTATCATCATCCTGCCCGATATGCACACCATCGGCGTCAAGCGCAAGCGCGAGTTCTACATCATCGTTGATGATAAACGGAACATTGAACTGTTTGCAAAGAGACTGCACCTGTCGAGCAAACGCCTTTTGATCTCCTGCTTTTAACGCGCCCTCGCCTTTTTCGCGGAATTGAAAAAGTGTCGCACCGCCTTTTAAGGCTTGTTCAATGACAGTTAAAGGATCGCCTGCAGTATTGTTTGAACCCATAATAAAATAGACTGACAACAGATCTTTTATCGTTTCTTTTGAGACTCGCGTCATCTTATTCCACCTCTCTGATCCTGCCGCGTTCTTTTATATCCATCGCTTCAACAGCGGCAAGCTGATTCAAAAACTCGATTTGAAAGCTTCCGGGCCCCAGGTTTTCCGTTTTCTCCGCGGCCAACTCGGCCGCCGTTCCATAAAAAGCGGCTGCAGATACAGCGGCATGGCAAACGTCTTTTTCGACGGCGCAAAACGCACCGATGACAGAGGTAAACAGACAGCCTGTCCCCGTCACTTTCGTTAACAGTTGATGTCCGTTGCCTACGGTATACGTTTTTGTTCCATCCGTTATGACATCTTCAGCTCCGGTTATGATGACGGCTGTATCCCATAATTTCGCGGCTTTTTTGGCGAGCTCTGTTCTGTCGCCGCTCCCTTCGCCTGCATCCACGCCTTTGATCAGCCAGTCCTCTCCAAGCGTGTTGGCAATTTCCGCGGCATTGCCTCTGACGGCGGAAACCTTCACTTCGCGCATAATCGCTTGAGCCGATTCTGTTCGAAACGGCGTCGCCCCAGCACCGACTGGGTCAAAAATAACCGGCACACCGTGTTCATTGGCGGACTTTCCTGCAATGATCATCGATTCAACAGATTCCCGGCTGAGCGTGCCGATGTTCAGCACAAGGGCTCCGGCGATCTTTGCCATGTCGGCGGCTTCTTCCCTCGCATATGCCATCACCGGCGATGCGCCGAGAGCCAGTAAACCGTTCGCCGTAAAATTGGTGACGACATTGTTTGTCATATTGTGTACGAGCGGTTTTTGCTTTCTGACTTTTTCAATTCCTCTTGCGGCATCTTCTAGATTCATTCGGCTGCATTCCCTTCTGTTTTTGAATTTTCGCTCCATATATACGATTTTGTATGATCAATCCACGCCCTCGCCGCGAACGACAGATAGCGGTCTTTTCTCCAAATGACGGCGACATGCCAAGGAATGGCCGGCCTCACCAGCGGAATGATTCTCACTCTTTCCGGGTCAAGATCGCGGCAGATTCTTTCGGGCAAAAGCCCGATTCCAAGGTTAGCGGAAACCATTTCGCTGATGAAATCCCATTGCGAGGTTTCATAAATGACATTCGGCTGAAATCCAGCCTTCAAGCAAGCCGTAATGATCCGTTCGTGAAGAACAAAGTCTTCCCTGAAAAAGATAAACGGTTCTTCGCTTAACTGCCGAAGCTCGATCTCATCCGCATCGGCAAAACGATGAGACGGGTGGACGATCAGCGTCAAGTCTTCTTTTACGATTGTAAAGGAGTGAAAAATCTCCTCTTTTGCAGGCAAGACGACAACGCCGATATCAAGCGATCCGTCTTCCACTCCTTCCTGCACTTTCACAGAGCCGTGCTCAACAAGCTGAAAGGTGACGTTCGGATATTTGTCTCTGAAATCCCCTATCACTTTCGGAAAAAAGCCGGAGCCGATCATCGGCGGCAAACCGATCCGCACGTGCCCTTTTTTGACGTCCATCAAGTCATTCAGCTCTGAAGTTAAATTTTGAAACGACTTGGTGATTTCCTGGGCCTGCACATACATGCTTTGCCCCGCATCAGTCAGCTCGATCTGACGCCCCCGCCGGTAAAACAGCTCAATCCCGAGCTCTTCTTCAAGATTTTTAATCATTTTGGAAATTGTCGGCTGAGATATGTATAATGACTGAGCGGCTTTTGTGAAGCTTTTCAGACGGGCTACCTCCAAGAAATAGGTTAAGTGGCGTATGTCCATTTGTTTGACACCCTTTCAGAGTTCCTGCTTGTATTCATATTCTAAACCAATTTCATTGTTTTCTGCACCCCCGCGGAGCACCCCTCTACATCAACATAAAAAAACGCCGCCGGCATACAGCCGGCAGCGCCTATCTTCGGGCAATCGCTTCATCCTGTTCCTTCAGCGTGTCCACATTAGAGCGGGTGTCCTCAATGTTTTTACGAACAGCCTCTTTATACTGTTCGACCATATTGCAAATTTCGGCTTCGCGTTCAAGCCACTTTTTCGTAAAATCAAGGTTGTTCCGCCCGAGCGCTACGGCTGACGGGCTTTTTAAAGACACGGCTTGAAGCGTGCTGCTTACTTGCTCCAGCTGCTTCATAACCGCTGCATGGTTAAGTTTAATCGTTTTGCTCATTTCAACCACCCTTTTAAACCGTTGATTGTGCTGTGCAGAGCGTCGACGGCCTCCTCTCCTTTTTCCATCAGAAAGTCCGCCCGGTCGGCCGACCAGCTTGCAGCTTGAACAGCCCCTTTTTCAGAATCTAAAGCAAATATCTTTAAATCAATTTTATGAATATACCGATCATATTCATCGGTGAAAATTCTGTACATTGCTGTGTGCGCTTCATCACGTGCTTCGTCAAAATCGGCTGCCCTGCTTCCGGTCCACGACTCATCAAGGTTCGGACGCAAAATCTGCCTGATTTCTTCGATTCCGAGGTTTTGTTCCCGCTCTACATCGCGCTTTGCCCGCTCCAGCCTTGCAATTTGTTCTTCCAGCTCTGCCGCCTTATGAGAGAGGACACCGTGTATTTTTTGCAGCGTGTCTGAGTAGTCCATTATTGTCACCTCTGAAATTGCAGTATGATTCGCATGGATTGTTTCCTTGTCAAATTATGATTCAGTTGGTTTTTCATAGATTCACATCTTTGACTGGACTTGCTCTCATTTCCAATATTTATAGTTTAAGTCGAAAATCACGGATGTTGAATAGGCTGTAAATACTGTTTTTAGGGATATATACACAGTTCATCATCTTCCTCATAGCGCATTTCAAGGACATATAACCCGTCTTTTTGAATCATCTGTACACCGCTTTCATCGCGGACAAGTCTAAAGGCACGGGAATACGGCAGTTTAATGGTCACAAAAAATCGCCAAATGATTCCGGACGACAATTTCTAATTTTAGTCAGGAAACTGTTTCTTTTGACCTGATTTGCGCTTTTAACTATAGACAAAATGAATAATATCTATTCTGTATATGTATTTTACCTATACTTAAAACTCATGTACACTCATGTTTAGAAAGGGGGATAATGACATGAAAACATTCATTAAAGGATTAGGTCAGGTCGCTCTTTTGTTTTTATTCGCGCGTTTCATGAATCTGATTGCCGAGGTTCTTCATATAAACATTCCCGGCAGCATTCTCGGGATTATCGTCATTTTTGCGCTTCTTCATTTCAAAATCATTAAGCTGGAATGGATTGAAATCGGCGCCTTGTGGCTGCTCGCGGAGCTGCTTTTGTTCTTTGTCCCTTCAGCCGTCGGGATTATGAACTACGGAGATATTCTGGCTGAATTCGGCACAAGCATTATACTCGTTGTCCTCATCAGTACATTCGTCGTCATGGTGTCGACCGGAATGCTGACTCAATTGATTGCCAAAAGAAAGGAAAGGAAAAAAACATGCTCATCGGATGCTTAAGCCTGATCGCAACAGTGTTAATTTATCTGGGCGCAAAAGCGGTGTATTCACGCCATCCAAAGGTATATGCGTCACCTTTATTGGTCACGCCGGTGATACTTGTCGGCCTGCTGCTTTTCATCAACGTGCCCTTTGAAGCGTACAATGCGGGCGGTCGCTTGTTGACAGACATGCTCCAGCCGGCAACCGTGGCTTTTGCGATTCCGCTGTACAAATACTTTCCAGCCTTGAAAAAATACGCGGTTGAGATCATTATCAACGTGACTGTAGGCTGCTGTATCGCGATCCTGTCAACAGCGTTTATCGCAAAACTTTTCAAGCTGAATGAAGACCTGATTGAGAGCCTCGTTCCCAGATCGGTCACAACGCCAATTGCAATGAGCGTTTCTGAAATGATCGGCGGAATGCCCGCGGTGACCGCTGTTTTTGTTATATTGACCGCCCTGTCCGGGTCAGTGATCGGACCGATGGTCATTCGCTACTTCCGGATTGATAATGAAATCGCAAGGGGCGTGCTGCTTGGCACAAGCGCCCACGGCGCAGGTACGTCAAAAGCATTTGAGCTCAGCTCCGTGTCCGGAACGATTTCAAGCGTATCGATGATCCTGGCTGCGATCATCACGCTTTGCGCAGCGCCGTTTCTCATTTCCCTTATTGCAGTGTCATAGTTGAAAAATAAAAAACCAAATTGGGGAAGTTTTTTCCGCCAATTTGGTTTTTTTCATTTAGACATCGAGCAGCACATCAGCAATACTATAAAAGAAATACACCAAAATCCCAACCGAAAAGTGTGAAATTTCCCCGATCCATCCGCCGCCATTTCCGAAAAAATTCATCGCTTTTTTCTTTGGAAAATGTCCACAGAAATCCC
>Ga0180430_10000531_pt1 | contig 41291 bp, 35 predicted proteins | sample SS_ome_9_FD_132999 | JGI IMG/M metagenome (GOLD analysis project Ga0180430, IMG submission 132999) | Hypersaline lake sediment archaeal communities from the Salton Sea, California, USA - SS_1_S_2 metaG | ecosystem: Environmental > Aquatic > Non-marine Saline and Alkaline > Hypersaline >...
GACAATGCCTGGTCCATCTGGTACTCCCAGTTACGCAGTTCTGCCAGCGCAGCTTCAGCAACACCCTGCACCTTCCCGGTAAGCACATCCAGGTAAACAGGTGTAAGCCTTCTTGCAAGCGCCGATAACTGGTCTGACTGCATCTCCCGGAAGCTGGAAACCGAATGCACTTCCTGTTCCTCCAGCATCTCCCTGATCCTGTCGATCCGGTTCGGAAGTGAAAACCATGTACCGATATAGTAGGGGTAATCCTCAGAAACAGTCCTGTTGTTGGCCGATGATACCATCCCGCTCTCGGGGTTGTAAGTATAGGGAAGGTTTTCAAAGGGCACCCTGTCATTTTCACCCCAGTCGTACTTTGTAGTGTCTCCCGGGTAGACCATCACATGGTCTCCTTCCCTGATGGGCACACCGCCTGCAGCCTGCAGCCCGATATTTCCCTGCTTGTCGGCATACACGATATTCTGACTCACAGCGATGAATGTTTTCGCGGCATCCCTGAATTCCTCCCAGTTGGAGGCACGGTTGAAGAGGTGTACCGACCTGAGTTCATTGCTGTAATCGGTACCGATCCACCGGGCAGAGATGGTTTGGTCCTTCACATCTTTGAAGGTGCTTACCACGGGACCGCGATGTGTGAATTTATTGATCCTGGTCACCGGCTCTTTCATCCCCTTCACATTAATTTTTTCCTCCACAATGCGCAGTTCCTCCCATTTGCCATTCAGCTTGTACTGGTTGGTATCCTGAGGATTGATGGTCTCCAGGTAGAAATCGAGATTGTCTACCGTAAGGTTGGTCATCCCCCACGCAATGTCCTGGTTGTGGCCGCAGATCACATATGGCTGCCCCGGCAGCACCACCCCGGTCACATCCAGTTCACCTTCAATCACCTGGTGCATCTGGTACCAGATACCGGGTGACATGAATCCCAGGTGCATGTCATTGGCGAGCAGCGGCATTCCTGTTTCGCTCCGTTCCCCCGAAACAGCCCAGTTATTGGATGCTTCGAAAACCTGTATGCCCAACTTGTCAATCACCTTCTGTGCCTGTTCAATGGTTGTATTCATCACCAGTTCCGGGTGTTCATCCATGTAATCAGGAAACACGAACCTGGTCTTGAAGTCATCTTCCCATGGAAACAGTTCCTGCAACAGGGCATCGTCAACCACTTGCGCAATCTTGTACATGGCCATATCGGATGCCCACCCGGAGGTGAGGTCCCACGCCATATACCCGATCAGGTTGGTGGTATGGACCGGCGTCCATGGTTCAGGCTTGTACCCGAGCAACGTAAATTCAAAGGAAAGTTTTTTCTGGTGTTGCCGGATGAACTGGTTCACACCGTCGGCATATGCTTCAAGGCATTTAATGATCTCCGGATCAGTAGCATCCAGTACACCGGCAGATTTCCCCGAAAAGTCGAAAGCCCTGAACAACTGGTCCGCACCGAGCATATCTTCTCCGAAGATCTCAGACAACTGCCCGGTGGTGATCCTGCGCATCAGGTCCATCTGCCAGAGCCGGTCCTGTGCGGTCACATACCCCACAACCCGGTAAAGGTCTTCGGCATTTTTTGCATAAATATGAGGAATGGCAAGGGAGTCCCGGATCACCGTCACCTCATCCACCATGTTTTCAAGGTCTACCGAGGCAGCATAATCAGGGACCGCCCTGTGCTGAACATGGTGGACAAGGAGCCAGCCTGCAACCAGGAGGAGGATCAGGAACGCAATAACGGCCAGGATGATGCGACGAAATACTTTCATTGGGATTCTTAGTTTTTTTTGTTAATTGATTTTAAAATGCATGATCACGGGATGGTGGTCGGACCAGGCAAACCGGAGGTCTTCGCCGCTAATCCCGGTCAATTCAAGATTCGGCGATAGCAGGAAAAAATCTATCACCGTGGTGGGTGATTCACCCCTGGTATACGGACGCAACACCCGCCTGTTGGTTGGAATTACCGGGTCATAAGCCCAGGTCCAGCCGGCATTGGGATAACGGTCCCCGATATAGGTAAGGTCTTCTGTATCAAATATATCTTCCGGGAATTCAGGATCGAATCCGGCAGGACTCTGGTTCCAGTCACCGCCTGCCACCACGTAATTCCCTGCAGCATACTCTTCAAGAAGGATTTTTTTCAGGAAATCCATCTGCTGCTGCCTGAGGGTGCCGTCATCATAGGCCGAGTTGTGCGTGTTGATCACAACCAGTTCCTTGTCACCAGGAAGCGGATACCTGTTTACCAAAAAACACCTGTCCAGCATGAATATACTCATGGGCCAGCTGTAGTTTCCGGGGAAGCTGTGGCGTGTCACTTCTGCAGGGGTGTATGCAGAGAGTGTCTGAAGTCCTGAAACCACTTTTCCCATAGGTTCGGTTGGTGGCAGGGGCACAAAAGCAACATCGTAGTTTTTGCCAAAAGCAGTGTGATAATCTGCAAATAAGCCGGCAATCATTGCATACATGTCGTTCCTGTAACTTCTTTTTGATTGTTTGTCTACTTCCTGCAACAACACGAAATCATGTTCACGGTATGTTTCCAGCTGAACAAGTATCTTCTGAATGTTGCGGCTGACTTCCTCCTGTTCAGGCCGTACCCTTTCCCCGCCATCGTAAAAAAAGTCCATGGTGCTGTCCAGCCCCGCATACCCGAGGTTCCAGGTCACGATACTGAAGGTGGAGTCTGTAATGACATCCGCATTTTCAGCGGTATCTACCGTCTCGACAGGGTCCGGATTGTAATTGTCGATAGTGGCGTAAAGAAGGAAGACGAGAAACAACGCGATGAGTGCAACAACGATCCAGAGGAGGTATTTTAAGACTTTCATGTGTTGGTATTTAGAATAAAAGTAAATAATTGTGATGGAAAAAACACCAGCCTGCCGGGAAAACCTTTAAACAACGTTGTAAAACAGTCTATTTTGAGGTCTGTTGAATAAAAATGGGATGCTCCGGCGCTGCAGCGTAAAAATTATTTCTAAATTGGGACGATCAACTAAAACCTACACGCATGAAAAGAGCTCTTTCCTTGTTATTTGTCATGGTATGGCTGCTTCCGCTTACTGCACAGGACCCGGATGCCGGAACCACCAATGAAAAGAAGACCGAAGAAGTCAAAACCGGCTGGTCCTTTGGAGGTGTACCGGTGGTTGCATATGATGCCGATGTGGGTTTCAAATATGGTGCACTGGTCAACCTCTACCATTTCGGCGATGGATCGCGGTATCCCATGTACGACCATTCCGTTTATCTTGAATGGTCGCGGACAACCAAGGGGAGCGGGATCAACCAGATCACCTGGGATACTGACAAGCTGATCCCGGGCGTGCGGTCCTTTTTTGAAGCAAGTCTGCTGACGGAGCAGGCCCTCGATTTTTACGGCTTCAACGGGTACCAGGCGAAATATGACCTCGGTCTGAGTGACCTTGCCATTGATCTGAATCCGGAGGACAATCTTTCCGACCGGCTCTATTACAGGCACTCCAGGCAGCTCCTGCGGGTGAAGGCCGATTTCCAGGGGGAAATCATCGGGCAAAAGTTCCGCTGGCTGGCCGGCGTAGGGTATTATGGAAACAATATCGACGCGGTGGATATCGATAAACTCAATGAAGACAAGGTGAGCGATTCTTTGTCATTCAACAGCCTGTATGAAGACTATATCGACTGGGGTATTATTAAAGAGGACCAGCGGAACGGGGGAGCCCACACCTTGTTGAAGGGAGGACTCGTTTACGATACGCGTGACAATGAACCGAACCCCTTCAGCGGGGTCTGGACGGAAATGCAGCTGCATTATGCCCCGTCTTTCCTGAGTAATACGGATTATGGCTACGGGCGGTTTATTTTTACACACCGCCAGTATTTTACCATTGTCCCCGACTGGGTGAATATTGCCTACAGGGTTTCCTACCAGGGCAAGCTCTTTGGCGAAATGCCCTTCTATATGATGCCCTACCTGTTCAATACTGCACCGAAACTGACTACGGATGGTGTGGGCGGATCCAAGACCGTGCGTGGTATACGGCGCAACCGGGTGGTTGGTGAAGGGTTTGCCTACGGTAACTTTGAGCTACGGGGCAAGATCCTGAAAACCAAGTTCCTGAAACAGAATTTTTACATCGCACTCTCCGGTTTTGTGGATGCGGGTATGGTAACGCAAAAGTATGCACTTCCTGAGAACCTGCTGAACGACTTTCCTGCAGCAGCGCTGCATATCGATCCGGATGCGAAGGAGGTACCACACATCGGCTACGGGGGCGGCATTCATTTTGTACTGAACCAGAACTTCATCGTCACCGTGGATTATGGGTTTGCAGCGAAAGCACAGGACGGGGAAACCGGGTTGTATATCAACCTGAACTTCCTGTATTAGATGTACCTTTATTGGGTATCTGTTAAGGTGCTCCATCGACCTTTCACCACTGGAAGAAAAGGGTTGTTCCGAAAGCTGCCGGGGAAGCTTGCAGGCAGGATCCCTGTAAGGATCACTGCCGGGAAGAACTGTAAATTGCTGGCGGGTTAGCTTTTATTGTCATTGCCGCTATGTGGCGGTGATGCAAGGCCCTCCCATTCGCGCAGGAACCGTTCCACGAACGCAGTCATGTAATCATGCCTTTCCTGCGCCATCCGCTTGCCTGTTGCGGTGTTCATCAGGTCTTTGAGCAGGAACAGTTTTTCATAAAAATGATTGAGGGTGGGGGCATCCGATTTTTTGTATTCCTCTGCTGAACGGTACTCCCGCGGAGGGATCCCTGGATCGTACAGCGCCCTGTTTTTGTACCCGCCGTAATGAAAGGCGCGGGCGATCCCGATAGCGCCCATGGCATCCAGACGGTCGGCATCCTGGACAATGCGGAACTCGATGGAATCAACTTGGTTTTCTTCCATCCGGTTCTTGAAGGAGAGGTGGTTGATGATCATCCGCACATGCGCGGCTTTTTCCGGCGACAATCCCTTTCCCGTAAGAAAAGCATAGGCCATGTCGCCACCGTCCGTTTCGGAACCTTTATGGAATTTCGTGTCGGCAATATCATGTAAAATGGCGGACAGTGCGATCACTTCCCTGTCACCGGCTTTTTCTTCCTCCTGAATGCGACCGGCCAGGCTCAGGACCCGTTTGGTGTGCGACCAGTCATGTCCGGCATCAAAGGCTTCCAGTTTTTCTTTTGCAAATGCTGAGGCAGCAGCGAGAATTTCCTTGTATTCAGAGTCAGACACGGTAGGTTTTTTTCAAATAATGCATGGCAAAGATACCAAAATTTGTTCTTTGTTCCGGAGAGGAACCGTATTACAGAAATAAGGCAGGAGGCAGATCAAAAATGGGTAAACGATCCTGGCGAATCCTTTGACCGTCCGGGTAATCTCTCCCTGAAGCAGCTTCAATTATATCTGGACAGCAAACGCTTATACGATTCCGGTGAATCCCATAAATGCGAGGGCCATGAGCCCGGCAACGATAAATGCAATGGGAACGCCCTTCATCTGTTTCGGTACATTCATCATATCAAGTTGCTCCCGGATGCCCGAGAAGGTCACCAATGCCAGTCCGAAGCCGATGGCATTTCCAATGGCAAAAACCACGCTTTCCAGCAGGTTGAAGTCCTGCTGGACAGCCAGCACGGCTACACCCAGAACAGCGCAGTTGGTGGTGATCAGCGGCAGGAAAATTCCAAGTGCCTGGTAAAGCGGGGGACTGATCTTTTTCAGCATGATTTCCACCATCTGGACGAGGGAGGCGATCACCAGGATAAAGGTGATGGTCCGCAGGTACTCCAGCTCGAACGGGACCAGCACAAACTGGAAGATCAGGTAGGTGAAGAGGGTGGCGATGACCATTACAAAGGTAACGGCACCGGTCATGCCAATGGCTGTATCCACTTTGTTGGATACCCCGATGAACGGACAGATCCCCAGGAACTGGTTCAATACGATGTTGCTGACAAATACAGCAGCGATAATGATCAATACGTATTCCATGACTAGGTCGTTTTTGCTTTCAGTTTGTTGGCCAGAACGATAAGATAACCCAGGGCAATGAACGCGCCCGGGGGCAATACGAACAGCAACATGCCGTCGCCTTCAAGGAAGGAAAGACCAAAGATCGATCCGCTCCCGAGCACTTCCCTGACGGCGCCGAGGGCTGTGAGCGCCAGGGAAAAACCAACCCCCATACCAAGTCCGTCCACGATGGACGAGACCAGTTTGTTCTTGGAAGCAAAGGCTTCTGCCCTTCCCAGGACCAGGCAGTTCACCACGATCAGCGGGATGAACAGTCCAAGCGCGTCGAACAGGGCAGGAACATAGGCTTTCATCACCATCTCCACCACGGTTACGAACGTGGCGATGATCACGATGAAGGCCGGGATGCGCACTTTGTCAGGGATCTGGTTCTTGATGAGGGCCACCACCAGGTTCGACATCACGAGCACAAAGGTGGTTGCCAGTCCCATTCCCAGCCCGTTGATTGCTGAAGTGGTGACACCAAGCGTTGGACAGAGTCCGAGGAACATCACGAACACCGCGTTTTCCTTGAGCAGTCCCTTACTGAAATTTTTCCACTGGTTCATATATGAATACTTTAGTTGTTACTCGACACATTGCCCGATCCTGTTTCTGCCATTACCAACTCACCGCGTGGCCTTCCACGCTTCGTAGGCCCGCTCCACGGCCTCGCAATAGGCCCTGGATGAAATGGTGGAAGCAGTGATCGCGTCCACTTCGCCACCGTCCTTTTTCACAGCGAGCCTGAACTCATCGGGATGCTGGCCCATGAATTGCACATGAAAATCGGACTTGGCGCGTTCCATTTTGTCTCCGAGTCCGGGTGTCTCACTATGTTTCAATACTGCAATATCCACGATGGTTCCTGAATTGTCGAAACCCACCATCAGTTTGAATTCGCCGCTGAAACCATTGTTGGTAAAGGTTTCCACCGCGGTACCAACGACCACGCCGTCCTTCACGGCAGGGTAGAGGGTAAGCGTATCGCCGTCCAGGCCATATTTCACGATCTGGTCAGAGGGCACGGTATCAAATGCCGGTACCACTGCTTCGATCGCTTCGTTACGCTTGCGAAGGTCTGCCAGCCTGATCGGTTCCTTGGTGGCTTCGTACACGCCGCCAAGGAGAGCTGCAGCCACCAGTGCCACAACAGAAAGGGTGGTCACCATGCTAACGAAATTGGATTCTTTCTTAGCCATGTTGTACCTCCTTTCCGAATCGTCTGGGTTTGAAATACTTGTTCAGCAGAGGCACAAATGCGTTCATGATGAGGATGGCAAACTGCACGCCCTCGGGATAGGCGCCGAATACCCTGATGATGACCGTCAGTACCCCGATAAGCACACCATAGATCACCATGGCTTTTTTGGTCATCGGGGAGGTTACATAATCGGTGGCCATATAGATGGCGCCGAGCATGAGTCCACCGGTAAGGAGATGGAACAGCGGATCGGCGTTTTGTTCAGGATTGACCAGCCACAGGATACCGGTAAAAGCGGCAACGGTGCCGAGAATGGTCACCGGGATGTGCCAGGTGATGATTTTTTTATAGAGCATGTACAGCAGTCCGATCAGCAGTGCCACAGCCGCAATCTCGCCCGCGGAACCTCCCATGTTGCCGATGAACAGGTTCATATACCCCGGCACCTCCTGCATCAACTGCCCGGCGGTCTGATCGCCCAGTCCTTCTTTCATGATCCCTAACGGGGTGGCACCTGTGACGGCGTCGGTATACTTCATCCACTGTCCGGGTACCGGGTAGCTTGTCATGGCCACCGGGAACGAGATGAACAGGAACACGCGACCGACCAGGGCCGGGTTAAAGATGTTGTTCCCCAGTCCGCCAAAGGTCATTTTACCGATCCCGATCGCTGCCAGGGCCCCGATCATTACCATCCAGAACGGAATATTGGCCGGAAGACAGAAGGCCAGGAGCAGGCCGGTGAGGACCGCTGATCCGTCGAGGTGGGTCGGTTGCACTTTCAGGATATGTTTTTGTATCAGGTATTCAAACAGTACGCATGATACAACCGATACCGTGGTCACGATGAGCATGCCGATCCCGAAGAACCAGACCGACACCGCGAACGCAGGCAGCAGGGAGATCATCACCCCGTACATCAGCTTCGGAACGCTTTCCGCAGTGTGCGCATGTGGTGATGGTGAAACGATTAATTTGTTCATTATCTGTGGTTTGTCTTAATCAGTTAAACGGCTTTGCGCGATCTCATGATCTTCCCGACTTCGGCTTTGCCAAGCCTGATGTAATCCAGCAGGGGGCGTGACGATGGACAGGTGTAACTGCAGCTGCCGCATTCGATGCAATCCATTACCTTGTTGTTTTCCAGTGCTTCCCACATTCCTTTCTCAGCCTGGGTCATGAGCAGGTAGGGCTCCAGTCCCATGGGACAAACGCCCACACACTTGGTGCACCTGATGCAGGGCAGTACGGGATTTCTCAATGCTTCATTTTCCCTGAGCAGCAGGATGCCCGAGCTCCCCTTGACAATCGGGATGTCGATTTTTGCGACCGCCTTGCCCATCATGGGACCGCCGTTGATCACCTTGGCCGTGTCGTCGGGCAGTCCGCCCGCTTTTTCAATCAGGAACGAGGCCGGGGTACCAATCCTGGTAAGGAAATTCGATGGATTGGAAACAGATTTTCCCGTGACGGTTACCACGCGTTCGATCAGCGGCCTGTTTTTCTGAACGGCAAGGTAGGATGCGTAGGCAGTGCCCACGTTGAAAACCACCACCCCCACATCGATGGGGAGTCCGCCGGAAGGCACTTCGCGTTTGAGCAATGCCTGCACCAGCTGTTTTTCACCCCCCTGTGGATATTTCACTTTCAGTCCCTGTACCTGGATCCCGGGTTCATCCGCTGTGGCGCTGGTCATGACTTCGATGGCATCCGGCTTGTTGTTCTCGATCCCGATGATTGCCTTTTCAACACCCAGTCCCTTCATCAGTATCCTGATCCCGACCACCAGCTGTTCGCTTTTTTCCATCATCAGTGCATGGTCGGCGGTGAGGTAGGGTTCACACTCCACTCCGTTGATGAGCAGGTATTCTGCTTTTTTGCCCTTGGGGGTCATGAGCTTCACGTGTGACGGAAAGGTGGCACCTCCCAGTCCGACGATGCCGGCAGCCAGGATCTTGTTCCTGATCTCTTCGGCAGTACCCTCAATACTGGTCATCAGGTCATCGGAAGTATCGATTCCTTCTTCCCAGCTGTCTTCTTCCACCTGCACCTGTACCGCCATTTTCTTGTATCCCGAAGCATCGGGAAACTTGTCGACTTTCAGGACCTTGCCCGTGACGGAGGAGTGGATGTTGGTGGAAATGAACCCTTCCGACCGGGCGATCAGCTGACCGGTCTTCACCTGGTCACCCCTGTTCACGAGTACTTTCGAAGGAGCTCCCAGGTGCTGCGAAACGGGAATAACAACCTGCTCCGGAAATCCTGCGAATTCAATCTTTTTCCCGGCAGATATTTTGTTTTCAGGCGGGTGGACACCACCCCTTGAGAATGTCAGTAATCCCATGTTCTAATCCTTTTGTGTTGTATTGTTTGCATTCCCTTTTTCTGCAGCTTCTGCGCCGGCTTTTACCTTGTCATCATCCCTGTTTCTTGGGGGCGGGAAGTTGATTTCCAGGATGGCATCGGTCGGACATTCAGGAACACATTTCCTGCACAATTTGCATTTCACGGAATCGATGAATGCCAGGTTGTTGTTCATGGTGATGGCATCGTACGGACACACTTTGAAGCACTTGCTGCAACCGATGCATGCCACGCTGCAGTACTGTTTGGCCACACCGCCCTTTTCCTCGTTGATACAACTGACAAAGATCTTGCGGTCTTTCTTGTTTTTTTTCCTCAGTTCGATGATGTCGCGCGGACAGGCTTTCACGCAGGCACCGCATGCAGTACACTTGTCGTCCACCACTTCCGGCAGTCCTGTTTCCGGGTTCATATGGATGGCATCGAAATCACATACCACCACGCAGTCGCCACATCCCAGGCACCCGTGCGGACAGTCTCCCTCGCCGGTATAGAGGCTGTGTGCAACAGCACACGACACGGCGCCGTCGTATACGTTGTTCCGCGGACGATACTGCGGTTGACCGTTACAGCGCACCACGGCCACAAGCGGGTCCTGTTCCACAGCTTCCCTTCCGAGTATTTCGGCCACTTCTGCCATGGTTTCATTTCCCCCTACCGGGCAATGGAGGTCTTCGAACGTTTCTGATTTCACCAGTGCCTCGGCAAAATTCCTGCAACCGGCATATCCGCAGCCGCCGCAGTTGGCAGCCGGCAATGCCTCTTCCACGAGGTCGATCCGGGGATCCTCGTAGACTTTGAACCGCTGGGCCACAAAGTACAGGATTATGGCCGCCACAGCTCCTATGGCCACCAGGGTGATAATTGTGTATATGATAATCTGACTCATAAGTCGTTAAAATAATTTCTCCAGTTTGAATGTAAATGTGTTGCTGATCCGGTCCCTGAGCAGGTAGATCACCAGGTAATAGGGCGCCAGCGAAGCCAGTGACCAGGTGCCGGCCTGAAGTTCAGAAGCACCTGCGGCAGTAAGTATGATCAGGATGGTCATCAGCACCAGGAACGGGTAAACATACCCGAATGCAACCGCCCGCAACCCTGTCCGCCTGGCAATGGACACGCGGACCTGTTCCCCTGCCCGGTATTCCGCTCCACCCGTGGGGACGGTCATGATCTTGTTCTCCTGGTCGGCTGCGCTGCAGGCACCTTTTGCGTGACAGGCGGCACAGGCCGACTGGCTGTTGATCCTGACAAGTGCCGATTGTCCGCTGACCGACTCCACGAAACCAATATGTTTGATCGTATTTTGTTCTGACATGCAGGACTTCTTAAAATTCCGCTACAAAATTATTGATGTTGCGCTGTTAAGCGTTGCTGCAGATCATATTTCGCCGGAAATGCAGGCTATTTATTTTCGATTTAAATAAGGAGGTAGCATTCTCTGGAGGGAGCCTCTTCTGCATGGAGCATTTTCTGGTGGGATATCCCCGGGATCCGGCCCGGCGTCTTTCATATGAATGGGGAACGGCTGTGCGATTACCCCCTTGATATATTGTATTTTGACTTGCATGAGCTGCACAGCTGAAACTCAAAAGCCATGCCTTCTCAGGTCAGCGTCCCAGCAGGATTGCCAGTGCTGTTTCGATGATTGTATCCACGCCGTTGGCTTTATCGTCGGGATCCAGGTCCACGCGGAGGTCGACCGGGACAGCGATCTCAATATGATCACCCGTTGGCGTAACGGTCTGCGTGGCAGAAAACCTGTAGGTCCACCCGTTGGGAAGTTCTCCGTAGGCAGGGATACCTCCGCCGCCGCCGGTCGAATCGCCAATCAGCGTTGCATGGGGAATCGTCTGCATCATTTGTGCAAAGAAAGTGGATGCACTGTAAGACCTCCGGTTGGTCAGCAATACCACCGGACCTTTGAAACGTGCTTTCTTCCCCGGTTCGATGGTCATCTCGCCCCAGGAGGTAAAATCACCTGCACCGGGACCTGTTTTGTAGCGCTGGTAAGCAAAAACCCTGGTCGAATCGGTGAAGCAGGAGGCGAGCTTGTACCCGTTATTCAGGTTACCACCCCCGTTGTTGCGAACATCAATGATTACTCCTTTCATGCCCGTGGCCCGGTCTGTCAATGCCGTGAGATGGTCGTCGCTGATGGTATTCCCGAATGACCGGTAATTCACATATAGTACCGAGTCGATGACCTGGTTCAGCAACGGTCCGGAAATCAGGTGGTCCTCTCCCAGGTAATGCCTGTCCACCAGCTCCTGGTCATAGTTTTCCGGGTAATCCAGGAACCAGTCCCAGTTCCTGCTGCGGTTGAATTCGCTGGTCAGGTTCACATGCCCGTCTTTCAGGGTGTTCAGCATCTCGGCAAGCATTCTGAACAAAGCAGTGTCGCTGGTCGTCTCGTTAATTTCTTCACGATAGACTTCGCCGATGGAATCCCAGTCCACATTTTTTAGTTCCAGGTAGCTGTAGCGGTCGCCTACATCACTCCAGAGCTGCTCAAACACAAGCCCCGGGGTCGGTTCAGGATCCGCAGACAACAGCTTGTCTTCACATGAAAACAGCAACCCCAGTCCGCCGATCAGCATGAAAGCTTGTATAATGTTGTGTATGGTCGTGTTCCGGTTCATGTTCTGGTTTATAGTCGCGTGATCAACCCAAAATGCCAGCTTCCGCTGCTGTATTCCGTCAGGTGTGCCCCCTCCAGCCAGCGGTATTCATACCTGTAATTGAGACACAGCATATTTCCGTTCTTCATGGTGTACCTCATGGAGGGCTGGATTCCGAAATTCCAGGCGTTGTCCGGATAAAAAAATTCAAGCGACCGGAGGAATGCTGCAAATCCGGCATTGGATGGTTCCGTGAATCCCGGGGGCGTTGAGGTGACATACGACGATTGTAATTTGAATCCCAGAAGCTGCACGTCTGCCAGTATCTCCAGCCGGAACGCACGTTCAAAAAGCGAAAATGGAAGCCGGTACCGCATGGCAGGACCGAAGGAGGTGAAGTATTCACTCCTGTTGTTGAAATTGCCGATGTCCTTGATATCGCGGGTTTGAAATGCATTGTGGTTCGACCACCCCCAATGGATTCCCTCCCGGGGGTCTGAACGTGCATGGTAAAACGTAAACGTCTGTATGGCTCCGCCCACAGGCAGCATTACCTTGTCCCACCTGTTGACCAGGTTACCTGCTGCAAACCTGAATGTGTAAAGGTCAGAACTCCTGGCTCCTTCTTTGGAATATCCGATGGCATACGCGCCCTGTATTCCTGAATAAAGCAGGGGCGACCAGGCATAATCGCGTACGGCGGCATGACGGATACCGGGGAGGTAGCTGTAAAGTAATCGCTCCTTTTCGTCTGCTTGCGCCGGCAGGGTGGTGAAAACAGCCAAAAAGAGAAGCCCCAGTGTGCAGGGTTTACGAAGCCTGTATACCATATTTTAATTTTCTTTTATCACTATTTAATACACTGACAACGCATTACAGGAGCAGGATCAGTATGTCCGGGAGCAGGGGCGCTGATACCGGGCATGTCTGACAGGTTCTAACTGATATCACCCCAGTTGACCTTGTTCACAGATCCTTTCCTGATGTTCTTTGCAAAAATAAAATGTTTTTCCAGTTCCAGTTTCGGGTCCTCATCGAGGATCCGTTCCGCCACATCCCTTGCCAGGATCAGTATCTGCTGGTCTTTCCCCAGGTGTGCGATCTTCAGGTTGAACGGCACTCCGCTCTGCTGGGTCCCTTCCAGGTCGCCCGGACCGCGCAGTTTCAGGTCCACCTCCGCAATTTCAAAACCGTCGTTGGTCGATACCATGGTCTCCAGTCGCTTGCGGCCGTCTTCCGATAATTTATAGCCCGACATGAGGATGCAATAGGACTGATCGGCACCTCTTCCCACGCGTCCGCGCAGCTGGTGGAGCTGTGACAGCCCGAACCGTTCTGCACTTTCAACGACCATGGTGGTGGCATTGGGGACATCCACGCCCACCTCGATCACAGTGGTGGCAACCATAATGTGTGTCCTGCCTTCCACGAAGTGTTTCATGGAGATCGCTTTCTCCTCAGCTTTCATCTTCCCGTGCACCACGCTCACCTGGTATTCCGGGGGAGGAAAGGCCCGGGAAATACTCTCCAGCCCGTCTTCCAGGTCTTTGTAATCCATCGTTTCCGATTCCCTGATCAGCGGGTATACGATATAAATCTGCCTTCCCTTGCGGATCTCCTCTTTCATGAAACCAAACACCCGGAGTCGCTGGTTGTCGAAGAAATGTTTGGTGATGATCGGTTTCCTGCCCGGCGGAAGCTCATCGATGACGGATATGTCGAGATCGCCATATAAAGTCATCGACAGTGTCCTTGGAATAGGGGTGGCGGTCATGACCAGCACGTGTGGCATCACGCTGCTTTTCTGCCAGAGCTTGGCCCGCTGCGCCACACCAAACCGGTGCTGCTCATCGATGATCACGAGTCCGAGGCGTTTGAACTGCACCACATCCTCCAAAAGGGCGTGGGTGCCCACCAGGATCTTGAGCGACCCGTCCAGCAGCCCTGCATGGATGCGTTCACGATCCGGCTTTTTGGTCGAACCGGTCAGGAGTTCAACGCTGACATCCAATCCCTCCAGGAAGCTGGTGATGCTCCTGAAGTGCTGACTGGCCAGGATTTCCGTGGGAGCCATCAGGCATGCCTGGAAATCATTGTCCAGCGCAATCAGCATGGACATCAGCGCCACCAGTGTCTTCCCGCTGCCCACGTCTCCCTGCAGCAGGCGGTTCATCTGTTTCCCGGATCCAAGGTCGGCACGTATCTCCCTGAGTACCTTTTTCTGTGCCCCGGTGAGCTCGAAAGGAAGTTTTTCCTTGTAGAAGGAGTTGAGGTGTTCCCCCACATGCGGGAATTTGTTGCCCTTGTACTCCGTTTTCCGGATCGTTCTTTTCTGAAGGATATTGAGCTGGATGTAGAACAGTTCCTCGAACTTCAGCCTGAGCTCTGCTTGTTTGTGGTCTGAGACCGAATCCGGAAAATGGATCTGCTTCAGTGCCCTGTCGAGCGTTGCAAGTTTCAGTTGCTGCAGCAGCCAGGAGGGCAGGGTCTCGCTGAATTTTGAGGGCAGAATGCCAATCAGGTTCGACTGCAGCTTGCTGATGGCTTTCGAATTGAGGTAATTGTCCTTCATCTTCTCCGTGGTGGAATACACCGCCTGCAGGCTGGAGGATACTTTTTTGATCTTTGCCGGGTCCTCCATCTCGGGGTGCACCAGGTTGAGCTTCCTGTTGTATACTGTCGGCTTGCCAAACACCACCACCTCTTTTCCCGGGGGAAAATTTTCGGGAATCCATTTGGCACCCTTGAACCAGATCAGCTCCAGCGTGCCGGTATCATCCCCGAAGGCTGCCACCAGCCGCTTTCTCCGGCCACCCCCAACGGAAGCATACTTTTTTATGGTTCCCCTGATCTGGATATAGGGCAGATCGGGATGGATCTCCCGTACCTTGTAAAACTTGCTTTTATCGACATACCTGAACGGAAAGTAATAGATCAGGTCCTCGAAAGTATGTATATTTACCTCTTTACGGAGCAGATCACCCTTTGCCGGGCCAACACCCGGAAGAAACTGGATATCCTGCTTCAGGAAGTCTTGCATGGTTCGTTCGGTTCTGTAATCTGTTGCCCGGTTTGTAATTTTGCAGCGATCGGGAAGAACTGGACCGCTGTATAGCGACATTCCGGATTTGCAAATAATTACCTGGGGTTCCCATTGTAAAGTTAAGATTTTGGACAAGAAAGGATCAGGGTTTCTGTCAATTTCAGCAAAATATCTTCGCCACAGACTGCTGGCACGCTACCGGAATGGCCATGGGATACACAGTCCTTTCGTCTTTGAACTGGTCAGAAACGTGGTATTCAATAAATACGGGTGGCAGGTACCCGGCCGCTTGCAAAGCTATCACCGGGAATTGAGGAACAACGACACGCTCCTTCAGATCCATGATCCCGGGGCCGGGAGCAGGGTGACCGGCAGACAGGAGCGGAAGGTCGCTTCCATTGCGAGAAAATCCTCCGTAACGCGCAGACAGGGTGCATTGCTGTACCGGCTGGCAAAATGGTACCGGCCGGCTGCTGTCATCGAAGCCGGAACAGGTATCGGGATCAGCACTTCCTACCTGGCAGCCGGGGCTGTGAATGCAGGCCTGACAACCATAGAAGGAAGTCCGGCCAAATTCAACTTTGCAAGGGAAAATACCGGTGTGGACGGTTCGGGCGGACTGGAGTTCCTGCTCGGGACATTTGATGAGTATTTTGACGAACTCGTGGAAAAGGCCCCCAACCGGACCCTCTTTTTTATCGATGGTGACCACAGGTACCTGCCTACCCTGCAGCGGGTAAGGTCCATCCTGGAGCAGGATGCGCTTGGGGAGACGATGGTGATTCTCGACGATATTTACTGGTCTGACGAAATGGAACGGGCATGGAAGGAAATTTGTACCGGCCTGGGTGCGGATATCTCCCTCGACCTGTTCCATATGGGTATCCTGATCAGGAGGCCCGGTATCGCCCGGCAACATTTCAGGATAACTTTTTAACAATTTTAGATACATGCAAAACGTATATTAAGTACATTCGTAAACTGGAACAAAGATTATGGAAAACATTATTGAACTGCAGAATATCGTAAAGAACTATTATGTCGGTTCCATCGTTGTGCAGGCGTTGCGATCAGTTTCTGTTGATATCAAAAGGAACGAATACGTAGCCATTATGGGCCCTTCAGGCTCCGGGAAATCCACACTGATGAACCTGATCGGCTGTCTCGATACTGCCACGGAGGGAAAATATATCCTGAACGGGACGGACGTCAGCCAGATGGAAGACAACGAGCTTGCCGAGATCAGGAACCGGGAGATCGGGTTTGTATTCCAGACCTTTAACCTGCTGCCGCGCTACACCGCGCTGGAAAATGTGACGCTGCCAATGGTGTATGCCGGTGTGAACAAGCAAACGCGGCTGGAGCGGGCGAAGCAGGTAATTGAGGATGTGGCACTTACCGACAGGATGGACCACAAACCCAATGAGTTGTCGGGTGGTCAGCGACAACGTGTTGCCGTTGCCAGGGCGCTGGTGAACAATCCGTCAATCATCCTGGCCGACGAGCCTACGGGTAATCTCGATTCAAAGACTTCCAACGATATCATGAACCTGCTGGATGAAATTCATGCCAAAGGAAATACCATCATTCTTGTTACCCACGAAGAAGATATTGCACGACATGCACACAGGATCATCAGGCTGATCGATGGTGAAGTTGCCAAAGACGAGATCAACAAAGCCTATAAGGGTAAAAATGCACCTGTGGAATGATCTTCCCGCCGGGAAAAACATATTTTGTTTAAAAAATAATCACCAACTCCTGAACAAAAATTGCATGAATGGGTTTTCTTTAGGCAAACAATGCCATTCAACATGAGTATCGAAAAATCATTGATATATACGAAAGGGGGAGACAAGGGAAAAACTGCGCTGCTGGGCGGCAGGAGGGTCTCCAAGTACCATCACAGGATAGAAGCCTATGGCACCGTGGATGAGCTGATGGCCCATACGGCCCTGCTGAGGGACCTTTCCGAAGATGAAATTGCCAGGGAACAGCTGCTGGTGATCCTGGAGCGGCTGATGTCGGCTGCATCGGTAATTGCTGCTGACGGGGATAACCTGCCTGAAAATATGCCTTCCCTTTCTGATGCGGACGTGGAGTATCTTGAACAGGCCATCGATGTGATGGATCATGCGCTGCCCAAACTGACATCCTTCATTCTTCCCGGGGGTCATCCGGCAACTTCACAGGCACATGTTGCCCGCACAGTATGCCGCCGGGCAGAAAGAAACATCCTTAAATTGCAGGACAAGGAGTCGGTTGATGAGATCATTGTCAGGTATTTTAACCGGCTTTCTGATTATTACTTCCTGTTATCCAGGAAGTTATCCTATTATTTCGGGGCAAAGGAAATACCTTGGAAACCTTGATTGGTTAAATAAAAAAAAATTCTATATTTGCGGCTTAGTAAACAGGAACCTTTTAAGGTAGCCAGTAATTACTTGACCTATGTATTGGACACTTGAATTAGCCTCAAAATTGGAAGATGCACCCTGGCCGGCGAGCAAAGATGAATTGATCGACTTTGCCATCAGGTCCGGTGCACCATTAGAAGTAATTGAGAATCTGCAGGAGATAGAAGACGAGGGTGAGATCTATGAAAGTATAGAGGATATCTGGCCCGACTATCCCAGTAAAGATGATTTTTTCTTCAACGAAGATGAATATTGAAAAAAGGGGTCGTAAGACCTCTTTTTTTTTCAGCACCTCCCAGTTTCAGACATCCTCCGGTCCACATGTTTTTTGCCTGTGGTTATTTCCATGTATATACATCACTGAACTTTAGCGGTCTCCATTCCTCGTTCCACGAGAATCCGTCCAGTTTGCGCTGGTTTTCAGGGAACAGGTCAAGTGGATAATACTGTCCGCTGGGCTGTACCAGGTAATTGACCTTTTTCACTTTGTTGTCTTCGAGGTAAATGATCAGGTCGGAACATTCGGCACGGTTTGCACCTATAATAACACCCTGGTCTTCCGCGTAATAGATGGTTTGCCCGTTACCGGTCACATCCATCCGCACCAGGTCGTTGTTCCTGAAATAGCCTGTCATGCTCTTTCCCCTGATCTGGTTGTATTTTGCTGTGTCTTCCTGGGAAATAAGCAGGGCAATGTCGCGCAGGAATATTCTGTGCAATTGTTCGTTCCTGGTCTTGAGTTCTATTTTCGTGGCAGTGATCTGGTTCTCATCGGCCCAGATGATCGGTGATCCATACATGTGGAATATGCTGTCCTTCTCAATATATGCAAGTGAATCACACATTCCCTGGATGTCGTGCCTGTAGATCTTTACCTTGTAATATGCCAGCAGGATCTTGGTATCAGAAAGGCTGGATGTGTCTGCTATGGAACGCAGTGTATCTGCATGTATGAACAATGAATCGGGTCCGTCCACCTGGATCATCAGGGCGCTGTCGGTAAGGGTGGCAAGCTGTTCCTCTTCGTAATAGATCCCGTAATTTCCCCGGAGAATCACATTCTGTGTTGAATCGAACAGTTCCACGTTTGACCTTGCCCTGCCGAATCCGGTATTCCTGTCGTAGTAAAGGGTGTCCCCCCTGAGGGTCCGGCTTTCATTTTCCAGGTAGGCATTCTTGTCCAGTAACGAGATATCCTTGTCAGTGTCGTACCACCCGCTTTCGCAGTAAAGATAATTCTCTTCTCCGATGATCTCGGTAGGGCCGAAGAAGTAGGAGATGCCGGTTTTGGTATTGTATTCCAGTGTATCGGAATAAATATTGTAATCGGGGTTGACGATCACCACGCTGTCCTTGAAATTGAAAACCTCCGTGTTGGTGTTGTAGTAACCCTGTTCGCTGGTCAGCCTGTTGTCGCCTTCGGTGATCACACCCCCATTCAGGTAATAGGCGATTTCAGTCACCCTGTTGTAATCAAGGTAATCGGTTACCAGCACGGTGCTGTCGTCGATCAGTTTGACATTCTGCCTCACCTGGGCCAGCTTTGTCTCTCCTTCGTAATGCAGCTTGTCGCCATACAGGAACAGGGTGTCGCCCTGCACGATCTCCACGTTGCTGAATGCATCCATGGAGTAGGTTTTTGAGTAAAAATAGGCCGAATCGCAGGTCATGATCGCCTCTTCGTGCTTGAACATGACGTTTCCCAGCAGTTTCTGGGCACCCGGTCCCAGTGATTTGTCGGTCCTGATGATGTCCGCATTAAGAATCTCTATCTGCGTGACTTTCTGTGCCTGCAAAGATGGAACAGCCAGCAAGAGTATGATGGCTGCAGGAAGGATTTTCCTGAAATTTGCCGGTTTGAAGAGTGCAATCATTAACGGTCGGTGAGCTCCTGGTTGAAGTTGTCACAGTCCTCGAATGATTGATCGATCCTGATATAGGTTTTTTTCTTTTTATCCTCGAACCATTGCTCCATGACCTCGTTTTGTTTCTCCTGCATGGCCATGTTCTGGAGGAGCAGGTAGTCCTGCTTCAGGTTGGCGCGGTGAGGTTCTGTCCTGTGGGTCAGCTTGATGATTTTGTAGCAGAGTTTTCCATTGTCATCCTGCGATTCATACGGGGTTGAAATATCACCAACTTCCATCTCCCGGATGACGTAGTAATCCCTGGTGTCCAGCTCATCGTATTGAAACGTGGCAGACTGGGTATTGGGATTGACAACAAGTCCGCCGTTTGCCCTGGTTTTTTCATCTTCCGATTCCTTGAGTGCAGCAATATGGAAGGTCATGGAATCTGCCTGGATCAGCGTCCTGATGCTGTCCAGCTTCGTAAGTGCTTTTGTTTTGGCTGCTGCGTCAATCTTGGGTTGCAACAGGATGTGGCGTGTGTTGAGCCTTTCTCCACGCCGTTCAATGCTTTGGATGATGTGGTAACCAAAGTTCGATTCAACGATCTTGGAAACCTGGCCTTCCTTGAGTGACCAGGCGGCATCCACATATGCAGGATCCAGCTCGCTTTTACTGCGGAAACCAATCTCGCCGAAGTTGGAGGTGGCAGAAGGATCATCGGAATAAAGAATGGCAAGGGTCGACATGCTCTCCCCGTTCATGATCCGCTCCCTCAGTTCGAGCAATCGCTCCCTTACTTCAAAGACAGCATTTTCATTTACCGGCGGGTAGGCGAGGATGCGGGCAATCCTGACCTCAGATTCTATGTAAGGGATGCTGTCCTTTGGGATGGAACTGTAAAAGGATTTTACATCCGAGGGTGTAATCTGGACATCACCGACCACAGACTGCTGCACCTGCTGGGTGATCATCATCTCTTTCATGGTTTTACGCAGGTCCTCCCTGATGTCGAAAATGGATTTGTTGAAATACGCTTCCATCTCCTCCTCGCTGCCAAACTGGCTGATAAACATGTTCAAACGGGATTCCATTGATAATTCCACCTGGGCATCAGCCACTTCAATACTGTCGATCTTTGCCTGTGACATCATCAGCTTCTGTTCGATAAAGTAATTGAGAATTTCGCATTTGATGTTATCGGGGACATACTGCTGGTTCATCTGCATCTGCAGGAACTGTTCCTCGATATCAGATTGCAGCACGTGGAAATCTCCGACTACTGCAACCACCCGGTCCAGGATGTAGGCGTTTTCCTGGGAAAAAGCCGTTTGTGCTGACAGGAGGGAGATGAGCAGGACGCATGTATATTTAATTTGTCTCATTAATTCAATAGATTTCAAATTGGTTTCGGTTTGCACCTTCAGTATACACCTGGTTTTCCAGGTTGTTATAGAATTCGATCTTGCGTTTGTTCAGCAGGATACTCCTGATGTCATCCCTGATCAGATCGAGCGGACTCACATCACCTGCGTTCTTGTATTCCAGGATATGCACGAAGTAATGGAACATTGCATCACTGGTCTCAATATTCCTGTTGTAACGCAGGTACCTGTCGGGTTGCTGTATCTCCAGCGGGACCTGGCTCATTACGGCATTGAAATAGATCCATGCGTTGTTGAACAGTTCGAATTTTTCCGCATAATTGATGCTGTATTTTTCAAGGTTGTCCAGGTCCTCCGGTTGGCCCGACCTGGTCCAGGAACGCACATTCGCGATATCAGGCGCTGAAAGGGGCACCTTCACGAAAGTACCCTTGACAATCACATCGTTGAGAATGAAGTTGTCGGTGTTTTCTTCGTAGTATTCCCCGATTTCTTCATCGGTAATGAGGGTATCCATCTTCTGCTGCAACAGTTTCTGCCTGTATGTATAGATCAGCAGGGAGGACCTGTATTCTTCGATCTTTTTCTCCACATTTTTCTGGTCGTCCGACAACGCCTCCTCCGCCCGGTGAAGCATGAGCTGCTTCCTCACCCATGTGTCGATATAGCTCCTTGCAATCACGGCACTGTCTGCCTGGACCGACCCGTTCGGGATCGCATCTGCAAGGTCGGAAGGGTAGAGAAAGGTATCGAAAACGCGCGCCATGGGCTCCTCTTCGTTTTCGGAACCGATCAGGCTGCAACCCGGCGTCAGCAGGACCACAGCACCAAGCATCAGAAGCAAATATGACAGATAGTTTCTCAAGGGTTATTCAATTTGTGAGAGCAACGATCTGTTTACGTCGATCTCGTATTTGTTTCTCAACTCTTTGATCCATTCCTTTTCAAGGTAATCCTGGTAATCGGAAGTTGCCTGGCCGCGTGTCTCGTCCAGCGCTTTCCGCGCGGGAGAGACGATTTTTTTCACGATAACAAAATTATTGCGCCCGTTTTCCTTGTAGATTTTCCCCGTTCCGGGCGTACCGTTCAGTGCATCCACATGCGTGTTGCGTCCCTCTTCCACCAGGAATTCCTCCAGTGTTACGCACTCGACAGTGTCATTCTCACAGAACTTTTTGTTGAGTTTCTCCTGGTCCCAGCGGCCCGAGGCGATCCTGGAGGATCGTTTCAGCAGCTTTTCCAGGTCAGCGGTGCTGTCTGCACTGACAATCACACCCTTCATGCGCTCATCCCACATATAGTCGTCGCGGTGCTTTTTGAAGAACGCCTCCAGCCCGGTTGTGTCTTCCACGGCTTTGGTCCAGACCTTCTGGTCCATCAGGTCAAACAACAGGATGCCGTCGTGGTATTCCTGGAGAATGTACCTGTATTCAGGGAATCTTTCCGGGAGGCTTTCTTTTTCTTTGGCGACCATGTAGTCTTCCAGGTATTTGTTGAAAGTGATGTCCACGTAATTTTCAACGGGCATTCTGCTTCTTCTTCTTTTTATACCACTGATGTGGTCAACAAACTCTTCCAGCGTCGTAACTTCCCCGGTTATACTGAACAGTACGTCGTCTTCCCCGCTGAAGTTTCCGGGGTTCCAATCGCCTTCAAAGATGGTGCTGTCGACGATGGTATACAGGCGATCATACGTGCCCTTATTCAGGCTGTAATTATATTTGTCTTTCAGTTTGTCGAGGTACATTTCCCGCTTTACCCGGTCCCTGTCACCTTTCAATGCACGCGACTGCAGGGTGGATTCCATCTCTTCATAGGAGCCGATTTCCTTTTTATCCAGCAATTTGACAATATGCCAGCCATAAAAGCTCAGGAAAGGATCGGTAACATCCCCCGGGTTTTCCAGCTCAAACGCTTTCTGCTCAAATTCCTTGATCATTCTTCCGGTGCCAAACAAGGGCAACTCGCCTCCGTTGACCGCGCTGTTTTTGTCGTCACTGTATTTTTGTGCCATTTCGCCGAAGGGGATACCCGACTTGATGCTGTCGCTGATGGCCATGATTTTGTTTTTCGCCTGGTTTTGTTCTTCGATCGACATCTCCTGCGGGGTCCGGATGAAGATATGCGCCACTTTAACCTGGCCGATGGCCGGACGCTCGCCGTGCTTTTTAAGGATATGATAGCCGTGCTGTGTTCTTACAGGCATGGATACCTCGCCGCTTTCCAGCTTGTAGGCTGCTGTCTCGAAAGGATACACCATCATAAACACGGTGAAATACCCGAGATCGCCCCCGTTGATCCGCGCTCCCGGATCCTCTGATGTGGCCCTTGCCACGGTTTCGAAATCTTCGCCGTCGAGTATGCGCTGACGGATTTCCATCGCTCTTTCATACCTTTCAAGGGTATCTTCCGGGGTGGGCTGGCTTCCCAGTCCGAGCAGTATATGACTGACATGTACATCCTTTTTCATACGCTCGTAGGCCTCCTTCATCAGGGCCTCCCTGGTTTCTTCATCTGTCAGGTAAGGTTGCGCCAGCTGGTCTTTGTAACTGTTGAATTCGGTCAGGAATTTTTTCGTTGTATCCATTCCCAGCTTTTCAGCTTCCAGTACCTTGAGCTTGAAGTTGATGAACAAGTCGAGGTACTCCTCAGGGGTCTGCTGGTTGGTGGTGATACTGTTGTTGTTTTTGTTATAGATCCTTTCAAATTCATCAAGCGTGATCTCTTTGTCGCCTATTGTCATTAAAATGTCCTGACTGCTGGATGTTGCTATGGTTGCACCCATAAAGAAGAGCGCGAGAAGAATCCTTAATCTTGCCATTGTCTGAATGTTTTTTATCTGGTTAAGAAACGGAATTAATAGGTTGGTTATTATCTGCTGTAATTGGGAGCTTCCCTGGTGATGGTGACATCGTGCGGATGGCTTTCGGCCACACCGGCATTGGTGATGCGTACAAATTTTGCCTGCTGAAGGGCCCCGATGTCTTTGGCGCCGCAATAGCCCATCCCTGCACGCAATCCGCCAATCATCTGGTAGATCACTTCATTGAGCGATCCTTTGAACGGAACACGGGCAACGATGCCTTCAGGTACCAGTTTGTTGATGTCGTCTTCCACATCCTGGAAATAGCGGTCCTTGGATCCCTGCTGCATCGCTTCGACTGATCCCATGCCCCGGTAGGATTTGTATTTCCTGCCGTTGTAGATGATCGTCTCTCCTGGCGATTCCTCCACACCTGCGAACAATGACCCGGCCATAATCGTGCTGGCACCGGCAGCAAGGGCTTTTACAATGTCGCCCGAATACCTGATCCCGCCATCTGCAATTACCGGGATGCCGTGTTTCATGGCTTCCGTGGCAACATCGAAAATGGCTGTGAGCTGGGGAACGCCAACGCCGGCCACGACCCGGGTGGTACATATGGAGCCGGGTCCGATCCCTACCTTCAATGCATCAGCGCCGGCATCGATCAGCGCCCGGGCTGCTTCGGCAGTGGCAATGTTTCCAACCACGATATCGATCTGGCTGAATGTGCCCTTGATCTTGCGAAGGGTTTCGATCACACCCACAGAATGACCGTGGGCTGTATCGATTACAACGGCATCCACACCTGCTTCGACCAGGGCCCTGACATTGGCCTCGACGTTGCCGGAGACGCCTACAGCTGCAGCAACCCGCAGGCGGCCTTTTGAATCTTTGGCAGCATTGGGCCTGTCTTTCGATTTGGTAATGTCTTTGTAGGTAATCAGTCCGATGAGCTTGTTATTATCGTCCACCACCGGGAGCTTCTCGATCTTGTGCTGCTGGAGGATCTTTCCTGCCTGCGCCAGGTCGGTATTGCTCGTGGTGGTGATGATGTTCTTGCTGGTCATCACCTCACCGACGGGTCGCTGCATGTCCTGCTGAAAGCGCAGGTCACGGTTGGTGACAATGCCTGTAAGTATATGGTCATCGTTCACGACCGGTATGCCCCCGATCTTATATTCCTTCATCAGGTTGAGGGCATCCTGCACCGTTCCTTCTTTCGTGATGGTGATCGGTTCATGGATCATCACGCTTTCGGCGCGTTTCACCTTCCTGACCTCCATCGCCTGGTCCTCAATTGACATGTTCTTGTGGATCACACCAATACCGCCCTGGCGTGCAATGGTGATCGCAAGCTTGGCTTCGGTTACGGTATCCATGGCTGCAGAGACAATGGGGGTGTTGAGGACAATGTTCCTGGAGAATTTGCTGGCCAGTGAAACTTCCCGCGGAAGTACCTGGGAAAAAGCAGGCCGGAGCAGTACATCGTCGAAGGTTAAACCTTCTGCCTCTATTTTCTTCTCAGTAAAAGACATTTTATCTTTATTTGATTAATTTTAAATGTGGCAAAAATACAAAAAAAAGGCCAATGAACAGGCTATTTTTCAAGGGTTTAAGAATTGTTAACAATTTAGGTGTAAAATATTGATATTTAATTATATATGAACGATTACCACGATATACTCCGTCAATACTGGGGATATAGCTCTTTTCGTCCGCTCCAGGAGGATATAGTGGAATCGGCAGGTTCGGGGACCGATACACTGGCGCTGATGCCTACCGGCGGCGGAAAGTCCATCACTTTCCAGGTGCCTGCACTTGCGAAAGAAGGGATCTGCCTGGTGATCACCCCGCTGATTGCGCTCATGAAGGACCAGGTGGAAAACCTTAAGTCCCGGAAGATAAAGGCCATGGCCATTCACAGCGGTATGACCCGGGATGAGATCAGTATTGCCCTTGACAATTGTATTTTCGGGGGCTACAAGTTCCTGTATCTTTCACCGGAACGGCTGCTTACACCGTTGTTCCGCGTGCGGGTGCAGCAGATGAATGTCAACCTCATCGCGGTGGATGAAGCACATTGTATTTCCCAGTGGGGATATGATTTCCGGCCCTCCTATCTTCAGATCGCTGCGCTTCGTGAATTGCTGCCGGAGGTGCCGGTGCTTGCGCTTACGGCAACCGCTACGCCGCGTGTGGCAAAGGATATCATGGACCGGCTGGAATTCCGCAATGGAAAGGTGCTGAAAAAATCATTCGAGCGGAAAAACCTGGTCTACGTGGTGAGGAATACTGAAGACAAGCAGCGGGAGTTGCTGAATATTGCTGAAAAAATAAAAGGGACTGGTGTTGTATATGTAAGGAACAGGAGGAAGACCCGGGAACTGGCGGACCTGCTTACGGGGCATGGATACAGCGCATCGAATTACCATGCAGGCCTCAAATTCGATACACGCATGCAGCGGCAGGAGGACTGGCAGAAGGGGAGGACCCGGATCATGGTCTCCACCAATGCGTTCGGTATGGGGATCGATAAACCGGATGTGCGTTTCGTGGTCCATATGGATCTTCCCGACTCCCCTGAGGCCTATTTCCAGGAAGCAGGACGGGCGGGAAGGGATGAAAAAAAGGCATATGCGATCCTGCTCTTCAGTGGTGCCGACGAAAAACAGGTGGAACGGCGCATCGAGGTGAATTTTCCTCCTTTTTCCGTCATCAGGGAAATATACAATGCACTGTTCAACTACCTGCAGGTCCCGGTCGGGGCAGGGAAGGGGGCTTCGTACGATTTCATTTTGGGAGAATTCCTTTCCAGGTATAAATTCAATGCCCTGACAGTGAACAGTGCACTTGCAATCCTTTCCAGGGAGGGGTATTTCGAAATTACTGAGGAGATCAACAACCCCTCCAGGATCCATTTTACGGCGGGACGCGATGACCTCTATAAGTTCCAGGTGAAAAATCCGAAATTTGACAGCTTTATCAAGCTCATTCTTCGTTCGTATACGGGACTGTTCTCGCAGTACGTGGCGTTTGATGAATATACACTTTCAAAACGCGCCGGTATGTCGGGCGAGGAGGTGTACCAATACCTGGTGAAACTATCCGGTATGAAGGTGATCAATTACATCCCCAAAAAGCAGAACCCGGTGGTTACGCTGCTGGAGGAGCGGCTGGACGAGAAGAACATTCACATTTCGGCTGAGCGCTATGCATTCAGGAAGGAGCGTTACCTGGAGCGTATTGGTGAATTGCTTGCGTATGCCGGGACCGACAGGAAGTGCAGGAGCCAGTTCCTGCTGGCATATTTCGGGGAACTGAGCAGTCGGCGATGCGGACAGTGTGATGTGTGTATCGGGAAGAAGGACACACAACCATCACCGGAGGAACTGGAAGAGGCTGCGACGAAGATACGCCTGTCACTTGAAAAGGAACCTGGCGATTTGTCTGCCATTGCAGCCGCCACACAACTGGATCCCGACCTGGTCGCTTCCGCCATGGAACACCTGCAGGAAACAGGTATCATCCGCCGCAGGAAGGACCTGCTGTTCGAAATCAGCAGAGAATGAGATGGTGGTGGTTTCCCGTTCTTTTTTCTTATTTTTGCAGCATGACAGATCAAAATGAAATGCAAGGGACCGGTGTTTATGCCCCTGAAGTACTGGAATTTGTCAGGTCGGCGAATGCATACTGCAGCTGGCTGGAGGAGTCTGACCAGGCGGAGCCTGTTGATTTCATCCGCTCATCGCTTGGGACCCTTTCCAGGGTATACCATCACCTGGTTTCCATGGAGCTGCCGGAGCCGGTGATGGAGAGCGGTAACGAAAAGTTTGTCACTGAACAGGACTGGTCTTCGGTGTACCAGAAGGTGCTGCACCTGCTGGGGCGGCACAATGAATACCTTCGGATCGCGGAGGAAGATGAATTCGACAGGTCGGAACTGGTGACGCACCATATCTCAGAGGACCTGGCGGATATTTACCAGGACCTGAAGGATTTTACGCTGCAATACCGGCAGGGCATCGAAGAGATCATGAATGATGCGGTGTGGGAGGTGATGGACAATTTTGAGAATTACTGGGGAAGCAAACTGCTGCATGCCCTTCAGGCACTGAATGCCCTGTATGTCAGTAAAACCGATCCTTCGGCAGATACCGACACTGGCCATGATCCCGCCGATGATGAAGACGATGGGATTCCCAAATATGATCCTTCCTTTTTCACGAGGCTGCAGGATTCAAACGAGGAGGAGATTTGATGTTTCAGAAAGAGATTACGAAGGAGGAGATCAATACATTGGATGTCAGGCAGTTTGAGGGTGATATCCGCGTTGTGGACGATCCGGTGTCCTTCAGGGATGCCATGGATGAACTCAGGAAATACAAGGTGCTGGGATTTGACACAGAGACCAAGCCTGCATTTAAAAAGGGTGTCAACCACAGGATTGCCCTGGTCCAGGTATCCAACAGTCATGTTGCATGGCTTTTCAGGGTAAATAAAATCGGAATGCCTGCAGACTTGAGGCACTTCCTTGAGGATGAAGGGACCTTGAAAGTAGGTGCAGGATTGCTTGACGACATGCGACGGATCAGGCAGATCACCAAATTCAGTCCGGGCGGTTTCCTCGATCTTCAGAAGTACGTGGAAGCATTCAGTATTGAATCCAAGAGCCTGAAGAAAATGGTTGCCATCGTGCTGGGATACAAGATATCCAAGTCACAACAGATGTCCAACTGGGAAGCCGATGAGCTGACGCCCCAGCAACAGAAATATGCAGCCACGGATGCATGGGCATGCCTGGAGATCTATAATAAACTTCGAAATGCACTCAATGAATACTATGGATAAGCAGGTAAAGATCGTACTTAAATCAGGCAAGGACCAGTCACTCAGGCGAAGACATCCCTGGGTGTTCTCGGGAGCCATCAAAAAAATCTACGGTCAGCCTGCTGAAGGTGATCTCGTTGAGGTATACGACAACAAGGAGGAACAACTCGGAACCGGCCATTACCAGGATGGGTCCATCGCCATCCGCATGCTCACTTTCGGCGAAGCTGAGGTCGGGGAAGATCTGTATGCCCTAAGGGTGACAAATGCATGGAGCCATCGCAGGCAGGAGGGACTGTACGATCCTGGGTCAGGAAATACATTCAGGCTGGTAAATGCAGAAGGGGACGGTTTGCCGGGCCTGATCATCGATTATTATAATGGCGCGACAGTCATCCAGCTGCATTCAGCGGGCATGTTCAGGAACATGGACCGGATCGTTGCGGCCCTGAAAAACCTCGACGGGTTGCCGGTGGATACCATATATAATAAGAGCAAACACACGCTTCCGGAAAAACCGGGCATTCAGCCCACCGACCAGCTGCTGCTGGGAGAGCGAAGCGAAGGCGAGGTGCTGGAGCACGGATACCGGTTTCGGATCAACTGGGAGCGCGGACAAAAGACCGGGTTTTTTATCGACCAGCGGGAGAACCGGAGACTGCTGAAAATGTATGCGAAGGACAGGAAGGTGCTCAATATGTTCTGTTTTTCAGGTGGCTTCAGTGTATACGCATTGGGAGGTGGTGCCGCATTGGTGCACAGTGTGGATAGTTCCGGTCATGCCATTGACCTCACCCGGGAAAATGTGGAAATGAATTTCGGTAATATTGAAAACCATGAGGCATATGCAACCGATGCCTTTGAATATATGCAGGATATCGATCAGAAATATGACCTGATCGTCCTCGATCCGCCTGCTTTCGCGAAACACCAGCGGGTGTTGAACAATGCGCTCCAGGGATATAAGAGAATGAATCAGAAGGCCATTGAGCAAATCAGTCCGGGGGGAATCCTGTTCACCTTCAGCTGTTCCCAGGCGGTGAGCAGGGAAAACTTCAGGAAATCGGTCTTTGCCGCAGCAGCCAATACCGGTCGCGAAGTGCGGATCCTGCACCAGATGTCACAACCTGCCGACCATCCTGTAAGCATCTACCACCCGGAGGGAGAATACCTGAAAGGACTGGTGCTTAAAATAGATTAGGGGGCGCGCCCTGCCATTCACCGGTAATATTCTGCCATTCACCTATTTTCATTTTGTGTATCCGGGCAATGTTTTGATTTTTGCCTGTAACATTGTTGATGTTGGATCGTCATTATCTATAAAGATCATTTTGTGAGATCTTGTCATGCAATCCTGTCATGCGATGTTACATAACGATCATGAACGTTTTTATCAACTTCTAAACCGAACATTATGAAAAAAATAACTCTTTCCTTATTGGTAATATCAGCATTCATGCTGCATTCCTGCGTTTTTGGTGACTGGGACAATGGCATTGTCGGAGAAGGCGACGTGGTGACCGAGGTGATTGAGATCGATGGATTTTCCGGTGTGCATGCCAGCTCGGGCATTGATGTGAACATCACACAGGGCGACTTTTACGTGGAGGTGGTTGCCGATGAGAACCTGCACGAATATATCACCGTTGAACGTGACGGAGGAAAAATGCGGATTGGCACAGACCGCAATATCTACCGTGCCAAATCCAAACTGGTCAATGTGACATTGCCCGAACTGACTGATCTCAGGATCAGCAGTGCCGGGGATATCCGGGCCACTGACAAGTTCACCTGTGACGTACTTAATATTGATATCAGCAGTGCCGGTGACCTGAATATGGAAGTGGAAGCCAATACAATCGATATCTCCATCAGTTCAAGCGGCGACTGCGACATCTGGGGCAGGACTGTTGATCTGGACGCGCAGCTTTCCAGCGCAGGGGATCTGAATGCGTTCGACCTCGAGGCCGATTATGTGAAGGTACGCGTTTCGAGCGCCGGAGATGCCAGCGTATATGCAAATAAAGAGATAGAAATGACCGCCACCAGCGCCGGCAACATCTATTACAAAGGAGATGCGGAGGTAATCCGCAGTACCACCTCAAGTGCAGGGAGCATTATAAAGAGGTAAACCATTATACAGGTGTGTGTGGGATTGAGATATTCCATCCATTGCAACCGCATCATGCCAGGAATGGCAATGTGCGGTTGTTTTGCTACCTGGTGAACCACCACTCATTATTTCCCGACTGGTCGGCATTGAACCAGTATCCGTCCATATCGAAAGCTTTCAGGTGTTCAGGATCAGTGATCCTCTTCTGAATGATAAACCGGAGCATCATGCCACGGGCTTTCTTGGCATAGATCGTAACATTCCTGAAGCTGTTGCCATGCTGCTCCTTAAAAACAGGAGTGATGATCCTGTGGGGGAACTTTTTTGGCTGAATGGAACTGAAATACTCGTTCGAGGCCAGGTTAACCAGTATTTGTCCTTCGGTTTCAGCAGTCTGCCTGCTGATCTCCTGCGGAATGATCTCCTGCCAGAATTCATAGAGATTTCGTCCCCTGCTGTTGGCCAGCTTCGTCTGCATCTCCAGACGGTAGGGCATGATGAGGTCGAGCGGACGCAACACACCATATAACCCGGAAAGGATCCGTACACGGTCCTGCGCGAAATCCAGGTCCTCCGCATCCAGGGTGCGCGCTTCCAGACCGTTGAATACTTCACCGGAAAATGAGAGCAGGGCCTGGTTGGATGATCCGGGCGGATGTTGTTCAGTCCATGCAGCAATTCTTTCAACGTTCAATACGGCAAGTTTGTCGCTGACCTTCATCAGGGACCTGAATGCCGCCGGGGATAATTTCCGGAGTTCCTCCACCAGTTTACGGGATTCTTTAAGATAAGCTGGCAGGGTATGCTTGCCGGTGACAGCATGGGGGGACATGTCGATGGTTTTGGCCGGGCCGAGGATGGTAAGCATGGAACTTTGAAGGGATAAATGTTAGCCGAGATAACTTTTCAGGATCTTGCTTCTGCTGGTATGCTTCAGCCTTTTGATCGCTTTTTCCTTGATCTGCCTTACACGTTCCCGGGTAAGGTTGAATTCTTCGCCGATCTCCTCCAGGGTATGGGGATGCTTGCCGTTCAACCCGAAATAGAGCCGGATAATGCTCGCTTCCCGGTAAGTGAGCGTGGAAAGTGCCCGCTCGATCTCCTTTCTCAGCGAATCGTTCAAAAGCCCCTTGTCGGGACTGGGGGTGTCTGAATTCAGCAATACATCATACATATTGCCATCCTCGCCGTCGAGCAGCGGTGCGTCCATGGAGACATGGCGCCCGGAACTGCGGATGGCTTCCTTGACGTCTTCGGGAGCAATTTCCAGCACCCTGGCTATCTCCAGCACTGTAGGCTCACGTTCAAATTTCTGCTCCAGCTCGGCGAAGGTCTTGTTGATCTTATTTATCGACCCGATCTTGTTCAGCGGGAGCCTGACAATCCGGGCCTGCTCAGCCAGCGCCTGCAGAATCGATTGGCGGATCCACCATACCGCGTAGGAGATGAATTTGAACCCGCGCGTCTCATCGAAGCGCTGGGCGGCCTTGATAAGTCCCAGGTTTCCCTCATTGATCAGGTCGGGAAGACTCAGCCCCTGGTTCTGGTATTGCTTTGAAACGGAGACCACAAACCTCAGGTTGGCCTTGATCAGCTTCTCCATGGCCTGCGCGTCGCCCTTTTTAATGCGCCGTGCGAGATCCACCTCTTCTTCTGCCGAGATCAGGTCCACTTTTCCAATTTCATGCAGGTATTTATCCAGGGAAGGCGTCTCCCTGTTGGTCACCTGCTTGATGATCTTCAGTTGTCGCATAAAAGGCAGTTTGGTCCGGGGTTTACGGTGACTTTCTCTTTTTTAGGACAGTAAGATTACAAAAAAGTATTCAAAATCCACTATATATTCCCTGCTATAAAACAAATTAATCTGGTAATTCATCAAATCGATACAGGATATTCCCCGTACGATATAAGGCTGTAAGTCAGTAGATTAGACTCCGTTATTCATACATATACTTCCTGTGACATCCTCAGAATGAAGTGGTTAGACAGCCTTGTGCATCTAAAAGAATCTCCCTTTTATTTTGTTCATATTATTAATTTCTTTAATATTGCAACGAATTTCCAGGACGAACAGCGCCTGAAACTTCTCAAATTAGATTTCCTTTTTCGTATAATTTATCCATACTTATTTAACAACTCCATATGTACGATATTCTTGAATTGAACAAAAAGCTTCTTGCTGAATTGCGCGATATCGCTAAAGATTTGAAGGTCAAGCGAGTAGAATCCTTCCGTAAGCAAGATCTCATCTACAAGATCCTGGATCAGCAGGCGATCGTTGCTTCAGAATCCAAACAATCGAAGAAAAAAGATAGTCCTGCACGGGAAAACACAGCTGCGCAGACTGAAGACCCGAACACAAAAAAAGACCAGCCTGAAAGAAAAGGGCGCAGGGGACGGCCACCCAAGAAGGACAAGTTGGCTGAAAAGCGCGGCAGCAAAGGTGAACCTGACAACAAGCCGCAAGCCGAGAACCGTGGACAGCAGCCCGAAGCAAGGGGGCAGCAGCCCGAAGCAAGGGGACAGCAGCCCGGCAAACGGGAACCAAAACAGAAAAACCAGCCCCAGCAGAAGAACCAGCCCCAACCTGACAAGCAGCGCAATGAACAGGAGCAGCCACAGCAGCGCGACCAGCGTCAGAGGGACGATCGCCAGAAAGATGACCGTCAGCGTGACGACCGTCAGCGCGATAACCGTCAGCGCGACAACCGCCAGCGGGATGACCAGCAGGAAAGAAAAGGTCCGCAGGATGACCGTGATAACCAGAGAAAACCACAACAGTATAACAAAGGCGACCGCAATGACCGCAATGACAGGGGCGACAGGCACCAGGACCGTCCCGATCGCCCTCACGAGAACAAGCAGGAGCGCAGGGCTGTTGACAAGTACGACTTTGAAGGACTGATCATTAACCAGGGTGTACTGGAAATCATGCCCGATGGCTATGGATTCCTGCGGTCGGCTGATTACAATTACCTCAACTCTCCGGATGACATCTATGTATCCCAGAGCCAGATCAAACTGTTCGGTCTCAAGACGGGTGACAATGTCAGGGGTTCCATCAGGCCACCCAAAGAAGGTGAAAAATACTTCCCGCTCATAAAAGTTGAGGAGATCAACGGCCGGAGACCGGATTATATCCGCGACAGGGTGCCGTTTGATTACCTGACGCCACTGTTCCCGGATGAAAAATTTACATTGGTAGGAAACGGTCATTTTGATTTATCCTCCAGGGTAGTGGATATGTTTGCTCCCATTGGGAAAGGACAGCGTGGACTGATCGTTGCCCAGCCCAAAACAGGTAAGACCGTTTTGCTGAAGAATATTGCCAACGCCATCGCCGCCAACCATCCCGAGGTGTACATGATGGTACTGCTTGTTGATGAGCGCCCGGAGGAAGTTACAGACATGGCAAGGAACGTGGATGCCGAAGTGATCTCTTCCACATTTGATGAGCCCGCTGAACGCCACGTGAAAGTGGCCAGCATTGTGCTTGAAAAAGCAAAAAGACTGGTGGAATGCGGTCATGATGTGATGATCCTGCTGGACTCCATCACGCGTCTCGCCCGTGCATACAACACCGTATCCCCTGCATCAGGAAAGGTGCTTTCAGGAGGTGTTGATGCGAATGCACTGCACAAACCCAAACGTTTCTTCGGAGCTGCCAGGAACATCGAAGGGGGAGGTTCCCTGACCATCCTGGCCACGGCACTTACCGAAACCGGATCCAAAATGGACGATGTGATCTTCGAGGAATTCAAGGGCACAGGCAACATGGAATTGCAACTCGACCGCAAGCTTGCCAACAAGCGCGTATGGCCGGCTGTTGACCCGAACCTCTCCAGTACGCGTCGTGAGGACCTCCTGCTCGATAAGCCGATGATGGACAAGATCTGGATCCTGAGGAACTACCTGTCGGATATGAACCCGGTGGAGGCGATGGAATTCCTGCGCGACAGGATGAACAAGACCGCTACCAACGAAGAGTTCCTGATCTCCATGAACAGTGGCTGATCTTTAAAGTTAGCCAGTAATTATCTGATCTGAAAAGGATACGGGCAGATAGATTATCATACAAAGGGGCCGGTTCAACATCATCGTTGAACCGGCCCCTTTTAAATTGTGACTGACCCCCAAATCAGGACCGGATCCCTGTTATTTGTAATGATTTTATATTAGGCTGATCTACCTGCAAATTCAACCAAAAATTATAATTTTGTTTGTGCAATCACAATATATCTAAATGGTTGTAATTTAATTACTTAAGTTTATAAATATGGCTAATAAGAAGAATTTTATTACCTGTGACGGGAACTATGCTGCTTCGCACATTGCGTACATGTTCAGTGAAGTGGCTGCCATCTACCCCATTACACCTTCCTCCAACATGGCAGAGAACGTGGATGAGTGGTCGGCGCACGGACGGAAGAACATTTTCGGGCAGACCCTGCAGGTGACTGAAATGCAGTCAGAGGGTGGTGCCTCGGGAGCGGTTCATGGTTCCCTGCAGGCAGGAGCACTTACAACTACGTTTACTGCATCACAGGGATTGTTGCTGATGATCCCGAACATGTATAAGATCTCTGGTGAATTGTTGCCCGGCGTATTCCACGTCTCTGCAAGAAGTCTTGCAGCCCAGGCACTGTCGATCTTTGGTGATCACAGTGATGTGATGGCAACGCGCAACACCGGATTTGCCATGCTGGCGACCGGAAGTGTGCAGGAGATCATGGATATCGCTGCTGTTGCGCACCTTGCTTCGATTAAGACAAGGGTGCCTTTCCTGCACTTTTTCGATGGATTCCGTACTTCTCACGAGATACAGAAAGTGGAAATGCCTTCCAACGAGGACTTCGCTGACCTGATCGATATGGAGGCACTTCAGGCATTCCGTGACAATTCACTGAACCCGGAACGTCCTGTAACCAGGGGTACCGCACAGAACCCGGATATCTACTTCCAGTCAAGGGAGGCTGCCAACAAATTCTACGAGGTCGTACCGGATATCGTTGAGGAATATATGCAGGAAATCTCCAAACGCATCGGCCGCGAGTACCACCCGTTCACTTATTATGGTGCACCTGATGCTGAGAATGTCATCGTTGCAATGGGATCGGTTACAGAGACCATCCACGAGGTGATTGATTACCTGGTTGACAAGGGTGAAAAAGTCGGGCTGATCACCGTTCACCTCTACAGGCCTTTCTCAGAAAAATATTTCATGAAAGTACTGCCCGATAGTGTAAAAAGAATTGCAGTACTCGACAGGACCAAGGAACTGGGAGCCAATGGTGAGCCATTGTATCTTGATGTCAAGGACCTTTTCTATGGTAAGGAAAATGCCCCGTTGATCGTGGGTGGCCGTTATGGATTGTCCTCAAAGGATACTACCCCGGCCATGATACAGTCGGTGTATGAGAACCTGAAAATGAAAGAACCCAAGAACAGGTTTACAGTGGGGATCGTCGATGACGTTACATTCCTTTCCCTGCCGCTGCTGCCCGAAATTTCAGTAGTGAAAAAGGGTACATTCGAAGGAAAATTCTATGGACTGGGATCTGATGGTACCGTTGGAGCAAACAAAAACTCCATTATGATCATCGGTGAGTCAACGGATAAGTATTGCCAGGCCTATTTTGCCTACGACTCCAAGAAGTCAGGAGGGATCACAACTTCCCATTTGCGGTTCGGTGACAATAAGATCAAGGCGCCTTACCTCATTGGGATGCCCGACTTTGTGGCTTGTCATGTACCATCCTACCTGGACAAGTATGACATGCTCAAGGGACTGAAAGACGACGGTGTATTCCTGCTCAACTCCATCTGGGACGAGGAGGAGACCAAAAACCACCTGCCCGACCACATGAAGAAATATCTTGCAGCGCATCATATTAATTTTTATACCATCAATGCCACCAAGCTGGCACAGGAGATCGGGCTCGGTAACCGGACCAATACGATCATGCAGTCTGCATTCTTCAAAATCGCCAATATCATCCCTTACGACGAGGCGGTTGAGGAGATGCGGAAGTTCATCGTGAAGAGTTTTGGCCGGAAAGGCGAGGAAATTGTCAATATGAATTTTGCTGCCGTTGAAAAAGGAGGGAATGTCACAAAAATTGAAATACCGGCTGAATGGGCAGACATCAAGGTTGAAGGTGTGGAAGAAGACACAACCAAACCAGAGTTCATCAGGAAAGTGGTTGAGCCGATCAATGGCCTGAAGGGAGACGATCTGCCTGTAAGTGCATTCCTTGGCAGGGAAGACGGAACCTTCCCGGCAGGTACCACGGAGTATGAAAAGCGCGGTATCGCAGTGGATGTGCCGGAATGGATCCCGGAAAACTGTATCCAGTGTAACCAGTGTGCCTATGTTTGTCCGCACTCCTGTATCCGTCCGTTCCTGATGGATGACAAGGAAAAGGCAGCATTGCCGGATGGCATAACAACCATTGATTCAAAAGGCAAGGGCGTTTCAGGTTACCAGTTCAGGATACAGGTATCTGTGCTTGACTGTACCGGTTGCGGTAACTGTGCCGATGTATGTCCGTCGAAGGAGAAGTCACTCGTGATGAAACCACTGGAGACCCAGCTTGAAGAAGTCAGGAACTGGAACCATATCTCAAAGAAGGTGGCCTACAAGGATATGCTTGTTGACAAGAAGCAGACTGTGAAGAACAGCCAGTTCGCACAACCACTCTTCGAATTTTCCGGAGCGTGCGCTGGTTGCGGTGAAACACCCTATATCAAGCTGATCACCCAGCTGTATGGCGACCAGATGGTTGTGGCCAATGCAACAGGATGTTCATCTATCTACGGGGGTTCCGCACCATCCACACCTTATTGCACCAACCAGGACGGACACGGTCCCGCATGGGCCAACTCCCTGTTCGAGGACAATGCTGAATATGGTTTTGGGATGGCATTGGGAATCAATAAGACCCGCGAACGTATCGGTATGATGATGGCAGCAGTGAAGGATAAGGTTGCGAAGGAAACGGCAGAAACATTCGATGCCTGGCGCGCTGCCGATGAAATGGAAACTTCGAAAGTGGCCTCCAAAGCGGTTGTTGCCGCCCTCGAAAAAGAGAAGAACGGGGTTGCAAAGGATATCCTGGCCCTCAAACAATACCTGGTGAAGAAGTCTGTATGGATCTTCGGAGGTGACGGATGCGCATACGATATAGGGTACGGCGGTCTCGACCACGTGCTGGCCTCAGGTGAAGATGTGAATGTGCTGGTGATGGATACGGAAGTGTATTCCAATACCGGCGGACAGGCATCCAAGTCCACTCCGACCGGAGCTGTTGCCAAATTTGCAGCTTCAGGAAAAAAGATCAGGAAGAAGGACCTCGGTGTGATGGCCATGTCGTACGGATATATCTACGTGGCACAGGTGTCCATGGGCGCAAGTCAGTCACAGTACCTCAAAGCCCTGCGTGAGGCAGAAGCCTACAAGGGACCATCGCTGATTATTGCGTATTCGCCATGTATCAACCACGGTCTGCGCCAGGGTATGGGCAAAACCCAGGCCCAGGGCAAATTCGCGGTCGACGCTGGATACTGGCACCTGTACCGGTACAATCCTGCTCTGGAAGAAGAAGGAAAGAATCCGTTCACACTCGACTCCAAGGAGCCGCAGTGGGATCAGTTCCAGAGCTTCCTGAAGTCGGAGGTGAGGTATACTTCACTTCAGAAAGCCTTCCCCGAAGAGGCAGCAGTACTTTTTAAAGCTGCACAGGAGAATGCCAAATGGAGATACGACAGCTATGTACGGATGGCAGCAATGGATTTTTCCAAAGCCGAATAGATCTGTATCAATCTGAATAAAAAAAGCCGGGGCAACGATTGCTCCGGCTTTTTTTTTGGGTCCCAAAGCGATCAGATTTCCTGCTTCCTGCTTAATTCAGCAAAGTTTTCATTAATTTTGCATTTTTGAGAATGATGGGCAGGTACCTTGCAATCGATTATGGAAGTAAACGTTGCGGGATCGCGGTGAGCGATCCTTCGCAGATGATTGCATACGGACTGGAGACAGTTGCCTCCCATGACCTGATGAAATTCCTGGATGGATATTTTCAGAAGGAAGCGGTGGAATGTGTGGTTGTCGGGAAACCCATGCGGGAGGACCATCAACCAAGCGAGTCTTTCATCCATGTAGAGCGATTTGTACGTGCCTTCAAAAAAAGGTTTCCGAAAATGAAGGTAGCATGGGAGGATGAGCGGTTCACTTCAAAGATGGCCATGAAGTCTATGGTTGCGGGCGGGGTGAAGAAGTCTGACCGCAGGAAGAAGGAAAATGTGGACCGGATGAGCGCTGCATTGATCCTGCAGTCATTCATGGAACAGGAAAACAATTTCAGCTGAAATCTGTTAATTGTCAGAAAGACAACGTATATGATTCAGCCAGGAATACATGGCGACACACGAAATAAGAATTACGAAAATGGTATTACCGGTATATGTATATGGCATGTCGGTCCTGCGAAAAACAGCCCGGGAAATCGACAAGGATTATGAAGGTCTCACGCAGCTGATCGAGGATATGTATGAAACTATGGAGGCGAGCGAAGGAGTGGGCCTGGCAGCACCGCAGATTGGCAAATCGATCCGCCTGTTTTTAATTGATGCCACGCGGATGGAGGATGTGGATGATGAACCGGATCTGAAGGGTTTTAAGAGGGTATTTATCAATCCCTATATTACCGAAGAATGGGACGATAAATGGAGCTTTTCAGAAGGTTGCCTCAGTATCCCCAATATCCGCGAGGATGTAAGCCGGCATTCCAGGGTTCGCATCGAATATTACGATGAAAACTGGGAGTTTCATGAAGAGGAATACGACGGTGTTAAAGCCAGGATCATCCAGCACGAATATGATCACCTCGATGGAAGGTTATTTGTGGACCTGATCAACCCGCTTCGGAAAAAGCTGATCGGACCCAAACTCAGGGCCATCAGCAAAGGCAATGCAGACGCAGATTACAAAATCATCTATCCTAAAAAATAGCTGTGTTCCGGGATGAATTCTCGAAAGAAATTCTTTATCACAAAAAAAGACTGATCCATGAAGGGTCAGTCTTTTTTTTGAGCAATCACCGGTGCAAACGCCTGTTTCCGGCAGTCACCAATCTACTCAAACGATTGGATTGAAATAATCTTCCGATTTCAGTATCATGTCAATGTACTGGGCACGCTTGTATACAAACGGGTCGTTGATCGCTTTGGACGACAAATTGCCCTTGAAGTCATCGATTGATTTGTGCCCTTTGCGGTCCATCCACTCCTCAAGTTCGGAGAGCATGGCTTTGATATGTTTAATGCCGTTATGGTAGAAAGTGGATACTGATTCAACAGCATCGGCACCGGCCAGTAGCATCTTCACAACATCAGTGCCTTCATACACACCGTTGTTGGCTACGATACTGCCCTTGATATTGCCATGCAAGAGTCCGATGTACCTGATCGCCAGCCGATGATCGGAGGGTGTACTCAGGTTCCAGGGTGCGGCATGTTTTTCAGCTTCCACATCAATATCGGGCTCAAACAGCCTGTTGAAAAGTACCACACCGTCGGCACCTGCCTTGTCCAGGTCTGAAACGGTTTTGAGGATATTGGTGTAAAAAGGACTGAGTTTGACACTGACGGGGATTTTGACAGAGCTTTTAACGGCTTTCAGCCATTCCAGCTGCTGGGCGATGATGTCATGTCCTGATTTTTCCATATCCCGTGGTACAGCAAAGAAGTTCAGTTCAAGTCCGTCCACACCGGTCTCTTCAATCTGTTTGGCATAATCGACCCAGGATTCCTTGTAGATTGCATTGATACTGGCGATCATGGGTACACTCACACTTTCTTTGGCTTTACGAAGGTTGTAGAGGTGTTCCTTGGGACCGGCGTGTTCTATGTTCGGAAACAGGTTGATCATTTCGGCATGTCTCTCATCGTATGCCTCAAGCTGATTATCAAGTTCATAACCTTCCAGCTGGATTTGTTCTTCGAAAAGGGAGCGGTAAACAATTGCTGCGATACCGGCATCTTCAGCCTTTTTCAGATTATCAACATTGCCAACAAGGTTGCTGGCTCCTAAAATGATCGGGTTTTTCAGCGAAATACCCATGTGCTTGGTCGTAAGATTTGCCATGTGATTCGTGGGTTTTTTAATTTTTCCTAAATATATCCTATAAACCTGTTACCCGCAAGAAAGGTTCATTTTTTCTGAACAAAAAAGCGAGAATTCCCCGCATTATTACATCAACAGGTAAAAACGTGAGGGAAATGATCTCAGACCTCCGCAAAGTGCCCGTGATCCGGGCGGTATTTCCCTTTGCTGCCGGAATAGCCGCTGCAGCAAACCCTGGAGCCGGGGATGCGGCAATACTGCTGAGCACCTTTGCTGCGCTGACTGTCTGCTTGTTGTCATTGCTATTACTGGGAAAGAGCAAAGCGCCCCGGGGGCAGACGGCGCACGGTTTGCTTCTTTTCATCTCTTTCATGCTCCTGGGATCATTGCACCATACAGCCTCCCGGATGTACCGGACCGGAGAAGGAACGACATCTTCCCTGGTTTACCGGCCCGGAGAAGGAACGACAGCCTCCCGTATGTACCGGACCGGAGAAGGAACGACATCTTCCCTGTTTTACGGGCCCGGAGAAGACACGAC